>TARA_B100001093_G_scaffold168038_1_pt1 | contig 12049 bp, 14 predicted proteins | sample TARA_B100001093 | Tara Oceans TARA_B100001093 (sample SAMEA2623116) | marine metagenome | biome: marine biome (ENVO:00000447); feature: surface water layer (ENVO:00002042); material: "saline water (ENVO:00002010), including plankton (ENVO:xxxxxxxx)" | depth 5 m
CGTAGCTACCTTGTGCCTTTTTCTTTTTTTACCACTTGGCATAATTTATTTTTTTAATTAATTGTTTTTTTTTACGCCATCGATAAATACTTTGGCAGGTTTAAAAGCTGGAATATGATGTGCTGGGATTCTGATGGTTGTGTTTTTAGAAATGTTACGACCTGTTTTTTCTGCTCTTTTCTTAACAATAAAACTACCAAATCCTCTTAAATAAACATTTTCTCCTTTGTTGAGAGAATCTTTTATTTCAAACATTAAATTTTCAACTGTTGCTAAAACCTCGTTTTTTTCTAATCCTAAATTATTTGAAACTTTTGATACAATCTCCGCCTTGGTCATATTCTTAATTTTATTTATGTTTACTTTTTAGGGGCCAAATATATAAATTTATATTCACAAATCATTTTTAAATAAACCTAACAAATGTTCTTATTTTGAATTTGAAGTTAAAAAAAAGTATAATTAAAAGTTTTTCAAATGACCTTATTAAATGGTATGTTATTAATAAAAGAGATCTCCCTTGGCGAAAAACCAAAGACCCTTACAAAATTTGGTTATCCGAAATTATATTACAACAGACAAAAGTAGCTCAAGGACTTCCTTATTATTTAAAGTTTGAAAAAAAATACCCAAATGTTTCTTTATTAGCTAATGCTTCTGAAGATGAGGTTTTAAAATTATGGGAAGGATTAGGATATTACAGTAGGGCCAGAAATTTACTTAAAACTTCTAAAATCATATTTAATAATCTAAATGGTATATTTCCTTCCTCCTATAAAGACCTTATTGAATTACCTGGGATAGGAGATTATACAGCTAGCGCAATAAGTTCATTTTCAGTTAATGAAATTAATCCAGTTGTGGATGGAAATGTTTATCGGTTTTTGTCAAGATTCATTGGTATAAAAATCCCAATAAATACTAATAAATCTTTAAAAGAATTTAGTAATATCGCAAAACTATTGATTTCAAAGAAAAATCCATCTGATTTTAATCAAGCAATTATGGAGTATGGTGCTTTGGTCTGTAAGCCAGCTTTACCTAACTGTGAAAAATGTATTTTTAATAATAAATGCTTCGCTCTTCTCAATAATGAAATTTCTAATTTGCCAGTTAAGAATAAAAAGAAAAAAGTTAGAGACAGATTTTTTAATTTTTTAATTTTCAAATCACAAAATAATCGGACAATAATAGAAAAAAGAAAAAAGAAAGATATTTGGAAGAATTTATATCAATTTCCTCTTATAGAGTCAGAAAAAGAAGTAAATAGGGATATAATTTTAGATAAATTGTGTAACAGTAATTACTTTGAATCTCCTGAAATTAAAATAGATCTATTTAAAAATAAAAGTTTCGTTCATAAACTTTCTCATCAAAATATTCATTTATCTTTTTGGCTTATTAAAATTAAAAGCATAAAAATTAATGAAGTAAGAATTTTAGATTTGAATTTTTATCCCTTTCCAAAACCAATTTCCAATTTCATTTCTAACTATAATTGGTAATATTTGTTTTTTCATATATTTGATTTATTAATAATATTATACAAATGAGTGGTTCATTAAATAAAGTAATGTTGATAGGTAATTTGGGAGATGAAGTGAAAATGCATCACTTCGATGGAGGAGGTTGTATTGGAAGATTTCCAATTGCTACAAATGAAAATTACACAAATAAAGCTACAGGAGAAAAAATTTCAAATACAGAATGGCACAATTTAGTAGTAAAAAATAAAGCAGCTGAAGTTTGCCAAAAATATTTAAAAAAAGGAGATAAAATTTATGTAGAAGGCAAAATAAAAACTCGAAAATGGCAATCTGAGGATGGGGTTCAGAGATATTCTACTGAAATACATGTTTCTGAATTTAATTTTCTTTCTACAAAAAGTGATTCAATTACAAACTCAAACCAGGAAAATTCTCAAGAAAATACAACAGACATTCAAATTAATGAAGCTGATGACTTACCATTTTAAATCTACTTTTTAAGACAAAATTGCACACTCAATTAAATCTAATCTTTCTTCCTTTATTTACAGACTCCTCTGCAATTGCATTGAAAATTGCATTGATTGTATTTTTATTATTCTCGTCCGCTCTAATTTCTGGCTCAGAAGTTGCATTTTTCTCACTCAGTAGCACATATCTTAAAAAAGCAAATAATTCAAATGATAATAGTCTAAAACTTATCAACACACTAAGAAATACGCCAAGAAGGTTATTAGCGGTTTTATTAGTATCTAATAACTTTATTAATATTGCTATTGTATTACTTTTTTCTTCTTTTGGCGATGCTTTATATATTGATTTTTTACCCTTTTGGATTAATTTCATTTTTGAAGTAGGTCTTATTACATTATTTATTCTTCTTTTTGGGGAAATATTACCTAAAGTTTACGCAAATAGGAATCCTATTTATTTTTCTAAAAAAATGGCATTACCAATACAAATTTTAGATAAATATATTTTCTTTTTTCTTACAATTCCAATGAGTAAAATGACCGAATTTATTCAAAAGAAATTAGTTTTTAAATCCTCGAATCTATCAGTAGATAAGCTTTCAGATGCACTTGAACTTACAGATAATAATGAGACTTCTCAATATGAAAAAAAAATATTGAAAAGGATTGTCTCTTTTGGAAGTATGGAGACTAAGCAAGTAATGAGACCAAGAATAGATGTATTTTCAGTTTCAAAGAATATTTCTTTTGATGAGCTTATAAAAAAAGTAAGAAAAAAAGGATATTCAAGAATACCTGTTTTTGAAGAAAAAATTGATAAAGTGGTTGGAGTAATTTATTTAAAAGATTTATTTCCTTATTTGAACAAAGAAAAATACAATTGGAATAAACTAATCAGAGAACCCTATTTTGTTCCAGAAAATAAAAAATTGGACGACCTACTTAAAGAGTTTCAAAATTTAAAAATGCATTTAGCAATTGTTGTAGATGAATATGGAGGAAATTCTGGTATCATAACAATGGAGGATATTGTCGAAGAGATTGTTGGTGAGTTAAATGATGATTTTTTTCAAGACGATTCACTTTATTCAAAGATTGATGAGTTCAATTATTTATTTGATGGAAAAACAAATTTAAATGATCTTTATAAGTCGATTAACATAAAAGACGAAAGTGTATTTGAAAATAAAAAAGGAGATTCTGAGACTATTGCTGGTTTTATATTGGAACAAATGGGTTATTTCCCAAAAAAAGGATCTGTATTAAAAATAAATAATGTGGAGTTTATAATAGAAGAAATGGATAGAAAAAGGATTAAAAGAATTAGGGTTAAAATTAATAAATAAATGCACAAAAAATTAGTAATATTTTTTTTAATTATTGGTTGTCAGGAATTTAATATTCCAAAACAAAAAGGATATCTAGCTCATAAGTTTGATATCCCTAACTATAAATTCTTTATAAATGATTGTTATGGATTTAATATTAATTCTAATTCTGAAATAAACTTGTATTCACCATGTAATGTTTCAATTAGTTATAAATTATTAAAAGCAGATCTTTTTATTTCAAATATTAAAATTAACGATAATATAGAATTAATTAAAAGTGATTTTGATAAAAAAATATCTGATAATTCTAGAAATATTTTTGAAATTAATGCAAGTGAATTTAATAATCATGGAAACAAAGTGTTTGGAATTTACTATTCCTTTATTGGAAATGCCCCCTCAAATATTCAGTTTTATATAACAGATTCAATATCAAACTTCACAACAGGATCTCTTTATTTTAAAACAAAACCAAATTACGATTCATTATTACCATCAATTAGTTATGTTAGAAATGACATAAAAAAAATATTTGAAACATTTCAATGGAAATAAATAAATTTAATTGATGTCAAATAATAATAAGAAATGGTTTTATTTAATTCTATTATCTTTTATTTGGGGAAGTTCATATATATTAATTAAAAAAACTTTAATTGGTTTAACTCCTTTACAGTTAGGTAGTTTAAGAGTTATTTTTACAACGCTTATTTTATTAATTATAGGGTTTTCGTCACTTAAAAAAATCCCTAAAGATAAGTGGAAATGGATTTTTGTTACTGGATATATAGGATCCTTTTTTCCTTCTTTCCTATTTGCTTTTGCACAAACCGAAATTGATAGTGGGGTTGCTGCTATATTGAATTCTCTAACCCCACTGGCAACCCTTATTATTGGAGTTGGATTTTACAAATTTATTATAGATTCTAGACAGATTGTTGGAGTAGTTATTGGTCTTTTTGGTTCCTTTATTTTAATTTATGAAGGATCTACAATTAATCCAGATCAAAATTTTTTATTTGTAGGATTTATAATTGTCGCCTCCATTTGCTATGCAACATCAGTGAACATGTTAAAGGTTCATTTACAAGATGTTCCTGCCACATCGATTGCTTTAGGAAATTTCATCTGTATTTTACCCCCTGCAATAATTATTCTTTTTTGTTCAGATTTTATGAATATAGATATAGTAAAAAGTCCTGAAGTTCAAAAATCATTATTTTATATAATTATACTTTCTATTTTTGGAAGTGCCTTTGCTAAAATTTTATTTAACAAATTTATACAAATAGCATCACCGGTTTTTGCTTCTTCTGTTACTTATACACTCCCCATTGTAGCTATAATGTGGGGAATCTTAGATGGAGAGTCAATTAACATTAAACAAATATTAGCAACAACTGTAATTTTGATTGGAGTATATATGGCAAATCGTAAATCAAAAACTACTTAAAAAAGTTGTCGTCTATATCCTCATTAAGTTTGATGGATGATATTTTAAAGACTAAACTTTGTGGACCAGTAGATATCTCTCGTTTAAAAGGAAATAAAACACCCTCGACCTCTTTATAATCTGAAAATTTAGTTATTGATGTAACCTCAGTATTCCCACCAGTTGGACCTGAATTTACAGTATCTTCAGTCATAATAAGTAAATTAGTTTCAGAATCATAATATCTGAATGATTTTTCTTTTACTTTTATTTTATACAGATCTTTTCCGTTAATTTCTGTTAAACTAACCAATTCCATATTGTTTGGGTCTAAATATGTCTCTTCAAAAAGCCCTAATTTTTCTTTTTCAGAATCCATCTGATCTTTTTCAAAAGGAATTTTTTGACCCATTTGTTCTGTATAGCCCTTTTCTCCATCAAACTTTAAAGACATCATGGTGCCCATTCCTTCCACTGACATAACCATTGAATTTAGGTTTGGATATTTTTGCTTAAACTCGGCTGTAGGTGAAAATGGAGCGTTTGGGAGTGTAACACTTGCAACTGTTATTATTGTCTTAATGGATTTTAATTTATCAGATCCGCCTATTGCATTTAAATAATTTTCAAAAATTGATTGGACAGTTATTCCTTGCTTAATTTCTTTTTTGAAAACAGGCTTGTCAATCTGAACACCGCTTTTATTAAAGTAATTTACAGGAATTTTTTCTCCATTTAATTTGATATTTTCAAGTTGATTAATAATTTCAGAACCTTTACCAGTTACTACTATCTGTGCTTTATTTAATTTAAAATACTTGTTAGCAGCTTTTTGTACATCTTCAATTGTAACTTTGTTGATATTAGAAAGAAAATTTTTATAGTAATCTGTATTTAAGTTATTCATTTCTATGTTTATTGCATAATTAGCAATAGTCGACGGTCTTTCCATAGCTAAAACAAATTCACCTAAATATTTTGCTTTTGCATTTTTTAGTTCGTCTTTTGAAACAGGAATATTATGAATTTTTTCAACTTCTTTAATAATTTCCACTAAAGCACTATCTGTAACTTGAGGCCTTGTTGATGTAGTAGCTCTAAATTTAGCTTTACTGTACTTGTCATCTCCGATTCCTGAATAAGCTCCATAAGCATACCCTTTATCTTCTCTTATATTATTAAATAGTCTAGACTCAGGGCCAGCTCCAAAAATTCTATTTGCTATTAAAACACTGTAATAATCATCGTCAGATTTTTTTAAATCTACAAGGTTTTGAAATGTAATTTCAGAGTTAGCTGAATTTGGCATATCAATTACATTAATACTAATATCCTCATTTTCAGCAGGAGCTTTAATTTCATTAGGAGATCCAATAGAAAATTTCAGTTTGAGATCTTTATCATTTTCCCATTTCCCAAATAATTTTTTTACTAATTTTTTAGTACTTTTCACATCAATGTCACCAATGATTACTAAATATGCATTGTTTGGCTTAAAATAATTGTCATAAAATTTAGTTACATCACTTAACTTTATATTTTCCATTGATTCTAGACTAGTGAACTCACCATAAGGATGATTAGCTCCGTAGGCTAATACATTCTCTACTCTTCTTGCAATTGAACCAGTGTTTTTATCATTATTTTTAATATTATCTAAAAGAATATTTTTTTCTTGATCAAATTCCTCTTTTGTAAAATTTGGAAATAAAATTCCTTGAGAAAACATCGTTAACACTCTTTCAAAATATCTTGATAAAGAAAAAGCTGATCCTCCACCTGATGAAAAATTCATTCTAGCTCCCATGAAATCAACTTCCTCATTAAAACTATCCTTATCTTGAAAAACATTCCCTTTACCCATTATACCTCCGGTTAAATATCCAATTCCACTTAACTCTCCCTCGATAACAGGTGGGTTGTCTATAAAAAGATTAACCGAGGCTTTGGGAAGTTTGCGGTTTTCAATAAACATAACTTTAAGTCCATTTTTCAGTTCATAAGAAACTGGTTCTTCAAAGTTTATTTGAGGGGCAGGTTCAGAATCAGGCATAGATCTATCAAATTGCGCGGTCGATAAAACGCAAAAGATTAAAAACAATAAGTTCAAAAATGATTTTTTCATGATTTTAATTTTTTTTATTTTCAGGTAAGTATTCCAATATTAACCTTTGATTTGTATTTAGATATTTTTTTGCTACATCTCTAATTTCTTCTCTAGTTATTGATCGGTAAATATCAATTTCTGAATTTATTAAATTGGCGTCACCATATAAAGTAAAATACTCGCCTAAAGAAACAGCAATACCTTCAACAGAAGAATTTGAATTAACAAATTGATTTTCAAATTTATTTTGAAGTTTTTGATAATCATTTTCAGAAATTAAATTTTCTTGAACCTTAACAATTTCTTCTTGCATTTCTTCCGTTAATTTTTCAAGAGAAGTTTCGCCAAGTGGAAGTGAAAGTATGGCATACATGCTGTAGTCTTCATGGGCTATGTTTAATGCTTGTACTTCAATAGCAGATTTGTTTTTGTCTACCATTTTTTTGTAAAGCTTGGAGCTTGGTCCATCACTTAAATAGGTAGATATCAAATCTAAAATTCTAGCATCCCTGGATTTCATTGAAGGGGTTCTGAAACCTATTATTACTGCTGGAATTTGAATGTTAGGATCATATTCTACTGCTCTAATTTCATTTATAATAGGTTTTTCTACTATTATTTTTCTTGGATTTTTAGGAGCAGCTGGAACAGCATTAAAATATTGAGCAATTAAATCTTTGGTTTTTTCAATTTCAATGTCACCTGCAACAACAAATACGGCATTACTGGGCATGTAGAATTTAGTTCTAAAATCTAAAAAATCTTGTAATACAGCATTATCAAGATGTTCTATAACTCCAATTAGTGGATTTTTGTAAGTGTGTTCATTAAAAAGATTTGACTTTAATGCCTCGTAGAATCGGCTGTAAGGCTGATTGTCTCTAATTCTTTTTTCTTCTTTAACCGCTTCTCTTTGTATATCAATTCCTTCTTGGTCAATTATGGGGTGTAACATCATTTCTGAATATCTCCACAAACCTAATTTTAGATTATTTGATGGCATAGTAGCGTAATAGTAAGTCAAGTCTACACTGGTAGCAGCATTTCCATTACCACCATTTGAAGAAAGAATTTTATACCACTCACCACTTTTCATATTTTTAGTTTCTTTACCTAAAAGATGTTCATAAAAATGTGCAAATCCAGTTTTATCGTTTTCCTCATTTTTTCCTCCAACATGAAACATAAGAGTAGTATTAATAACAGGGGCAGAATTATCTTTATGTAATATTACATTTAACCCATTATCCAGCTTAAATTGTTCAAATTCTACAGATTGAGAATACAAATTAATTGAAAGCAATATTGTGGTTATAAAAATGCATGTTTTTTTTCTCATGATTAAATTTTTGAATGACAAATTTATTAATTATATTTTAAAGTAGTTTAAGAGTTTTATTATTTAATTTACTTCGATGATATAGCATTTAAACTATTATTTGTTAAATTATTGTGATATATGTTCAATCCTTGTATATTTGCACACGTTTTTGATTAAAAAAAAATTATGTACGCAATAGTAGAAATTGGTGGTAAGCAGATAAAAGTGAAAAAAGATCAGAAAATATATGTGAATAGATTAGATGGTAAAGAGGGTTCAAAAGTAACTTTTGATAACATATTACTACTTGATAACGCAGGTAAAGTTGTTCTTGGAACTCCATCAATTAAAGGAGCTGCTGTTGAAGCAAAAATTTTAAAACATTTGAAGGACGATAAAGTTATTGTTTTCAAGAAAAAAAGAAGAAAAGGATATAAAGTTAAAAATGGACATCGTCAGTTTTTGACTGAGATTATGGTTGAAAAAATCCTTGAAAAGGGAGCCAAATCAAAATTAGATACAAAATTAGAAGCTAAAGAATCCAAATCTGCAGTTGAAAAAAAATCAGTATCAAATAAAGTAATTTCTAAGAAAGCAGTAGTTAAAAAAGCGGTTGCTAAGAAACCAGCAGTCAAGAAAGTGGTTCCTAAAAAACCAGCAGATAAAAAAGCAGTTGCTAAAAAACCAGTAACTAAGAAAACAACAAAAAAAGCATAACTAAATTTTTATAACATGGCTCACAAAAAAGGTGTCGGTAGTTCGAAAAACGGTAGAGAATCAGAATCGAAAAGACTTGGCGTAAAAATATTTGGTGGCCAACCAGCAATTGCAGGTAACATCATCGTTAGACAAAGAGGAACTGCTCACAAAGCAGGAGAAAATGTATACGTCAGCAAAGATCATACTCTTCATGCAAGAGTTGATGGTTTAGTGAAGTTTACAAAGAAAAAAGATAATAAATCCTTTGTCTCTGTAATCCCATTTGAAGCTTAATTAATTCAATTACATTAATAATTAAATATCACAATAGTTTAATATATTGAACTATGGCTTTATTTAATAAACTTAACTCCAGGTACAATAATTTACTTTTTTGGAAAATTATTGAATCAGAGAAAGAATTAAGATATAATCTAAATTTATCAGAATCCTTAAGTTCTAAATTAGACAAATTAAAGTCTAATAGTCAAAGAAAACAGTTTTTGAGTATTCAAAATTTATTAAAATTATTGGATATAAAAAATGATGATTTATATTATGATTCTAACGGTAAACCCAAACTTTTTTCTGGCAAATTTATTTCTATTAGCCATTCTTTTGACTATTGTGGGGTAATAATTTGTGAATCAAAAGTTGGAATAGACATAGAAAAATTTAGACCTAAGATTTTGAATATTTCCAAAAAATTTGTTTCGAACTCAGAACTAAAATTGATTAAAGAAAATTCAATTCAGAATATTACTAAAATTTGGACTATTAAGGAAGCAGTATATAAAGCATTTGGACATGCAGGAATTGATTTAAAAAAAAACATAATTATCGAGACGTTAGATAGAGAGTTCAGTAGGGCAAGCGTAAAAGTTTTTAAAAATAAAATTATTGAATACTACAGCATTGAAATTATTAATTTTCCTCAGTACATTTGTTCTGTAGCTAAACTTATAAAATAATTATGGATATTTCCCTTGAATTAACATGGAACCAAATACAAGATGATTATGAATTAATAATAAAAGATTTTATTAAATCTCTTAGAAGTTCTAATCTCAAAATTATAGAAACCCCGTTAAATACTCAAGTTTACGGAGATTATAAAAAAGTAATGAATTTTATCAATGATGAATTGTACAAAACTTTTCTAAATTCAAAAAGTATTATAATGAATATGAAAATTATTAAATCAGATCGAAGCGATTATGCCCCAATTTTTTAATTTATTATTTGAACAATACTCTCAATATCAAACTTTTGATATTGTGTTGGAGATTATTGCAGTTTTTTTTGGATTATTTAGCGTTTGGTATTCAAAAAACAATAATATTTTAGTTTACCCAACTGGAATGGTATCTACTTCTATTTTTATATATCTTCTTTTCAAATGGACGCTTTTAGGCGATATGATGATTAATGCCTATTATTTCATGATGAGTATTTATGGTTGGTACATATGGACCAGAAAAGAAAACGACGTTACCACTCCTATCTCTAGAGTAAATTCCTTTGAAAAAAAAGTAGCAATTCTAATTTTTTTCTTTTCAATAATATTTGTTTACATCATATATGTTTACTTTGATAAATGGGGTACCTTAACATCATATATTGATAACATAACAACCGCAATCTTTTTTGTAGCGATGTGGTTAATGGCAAAAAGGAAAATTGAAAACTGGGTTTTTTGGATTATTGGTGATTTAATTTCAGTACCCTTGTATTTTTATAAAGGATTGACCTTTACAAGTCTACAATATCTTATTTTTACTTTCATTGCAATTGCAGGATATTATTCATGGAAAAAAATCTTAAACAAATCACCTCAGGCTGCTTGAAAGTAGTTCTTTTTGGACCAGAATCATCTGGAAAAACTACACTTTCTCGTGAATTATCAAAATATTATAATACTTTTTGGGTTGAAGAATACGCAAGAGAATATTTGCAAAAAAAATGGAATAATGAAAAAAAAGTTTGTGAATTAAGTGATATTCTTCCAATTGCGGTTGGACAAATAAAATTAGAAAATGAATTTGCAAAAAAAACCTCATCATTACTTTTTTGTGATACAGATATTTTAGAAACTAAAGTTTATTGTGAAACTTACTTTGATGGATTTTGTGACCCCATTTTAAAAAAATATGCTATAAAAAATCAATATGATTTATACATTTTAACTGACATTGATATACCTTGGATTAAAGATGATTTAAGAGATAAGCCAAACAATAGAAAAGAAATGTTTGATGCATTTAAAAATGCTTTGATAAAATACAATAGACCCTTTATTCAAGTTTCTGGAGACCTTAAAACTAGAATGAAAATAGCAACAAATGAAATAGATAAATTATTGATTAAAAATTAAATTTGTTTACTTTTCCATTATATTTGTCATAACAAAAATGGGGTGCTACGGCTGAGATTATACCCAATGAACCTGCCAAGTAATTTTGGAGAGGGAATTTGCTATCTACACTAAGTGTGCTCTATTTTTCAAAACATACATCAAAATGAAAACTATTGTATACTTACTATTTCTTACCACATCTTTTTATGTCAGTTCACAAGAGAAAATTAATGATTCAATTCAAGGAACTAAGCAATTTTTAGATGAAGTCATTGTGCAAACTGTTCGTGTTAAGGCTACTGCACCTTTTGCCCATACTAATGTATCCAAAGTTGAGTTGTCATCCAGAAATTTAGGTCAGGATTTACCTATATTATTAAACTTTTCACCTTCTGTTATTACCACGTCTGATGCAGGTGCTGGAATAGGTTACACAGGAATTCGAATAAGAGGAGTTAGTGCTCAGTCCACAAACATAACTATCAATGGAATTCCTTTTAATGATCCAGAATCTCATGGTACCTACTGGGTTAATTTACCAGATTTTACCTCCTCAATTGAGAGTTTACAAGTCCAAAGAGGAGTAGGTTCATCAACAAATGGCTCAGGAGCTTTCGGGGCAAGTATAAACATACTAACTGATGCAATTTCTGAAAATGCTTTTTCTGAAATTTCAAATTCAGTAGGTAGTTACAACACTAGAAAACATACAGTTAAATTTAGTACGGGAAAAATTAATAATTCTTTTGAACTTTCAGGCAGATTATCTAAAATTGATTCAGATGGTTATATAGAAAGAGCATTTTCAGATTTAAAATCATATTTTTTACAAGGATCCTATGT
>TARA_B100001093_G_scaffold228513_2_pt1 | contig 12047 bp, 9 predicted proteins | sample TARA_B100001093 | Tara Oceans TARA_B100001093 (sample SAMEA2623116) | marine metagenome | biome: marine biome (ENVO:00000447); feature: surface water layer (ENVO:00002042); material: "saline water (ENVO:00002010), including plankton (ENVO:xxxxxxxx)" | depth 5 m
TAACACAGTTACTAATGTCCGTTCGCCTTTCTGTATTCGAATATTTATTTCAGACAATAAGTCAGCAACCTGCCCACTTGTCGGACGAACCTCAATCTCGGGATCGAGTAAGCCAGTTGGTCGTATTTCCATTTTAGCAATGCCATCGATTCGCTGGACCATGTGATACAAAGTCTCGCTGTCGGGATGCTTTTTGTCGAGGTCTGCCTGACCAGCTCCACCACCAGATTTGGCGTGTAAGAGTCCATTGGGAAGAGTTTGGTTGGTTATTTCGCACAAATGGCGTAATTCACGTTCACCTGGGGTTGCAGATACGTACACCATTTGCGGAATGAGTTTTTGAAATTCTGGGATCTTCAGCGGGCGGTTGTCTTTAGCAGTAGGGAGTCTGAAGCCGTGTTCGACAAGACTCTCCTTTCTTGAACGGTCGCCGTAGTACATTCCACCTACTTGCGGCAAGGTAACGTGTGACTCATCCATGATGACAAGGAATTTGTCAGGGCTTCCATGAAATTGTTTTGCGCATGCTGCAAAGAAATCAAGTAAACAATACGGGCGTTCACCGCGTTCACGTCCATCGAAGTGCAGAGAATAGTTCTCCATAGACCTGCAATGTCCAATCTCTCGAATCATCTCTAAGTCATAGCGAGTTCTTTGTTCAATTCTATGGCGTTCCAGTTCATGGCCGAGGCTCGAATAATGGGCAATCCGGTCATCCAGTTCATCTTCAATTGAAACCAGTGCAGCCTCATAGCGTTCAGGGCTGGTCATGAAGAATTCTTTGGGATGAATCCAGGCTTCGTCCAGTGTGTCGAGAACTTCCCAAGTTACTGGATCGCATACCTGAACTTTGGTCACGCCATCAAAGTCGAATTGTATTCGAAGGGGGTCATCCCGACTCGGCATCCAAACGTCGAGCACTTCTCCTCGCAAACGGCATTCGCCTCGAGACAAATCCGTTGTTGTACGTTTGTATTGCAGGACAATTAATTCTTTGAGCAAATCACTGGTTTCGATGTTTTGGCCGACATGAACTCGCACGTGATATTCAAGGAATGTTTCTGGTGGGTTCAATCCGTAAATACACGACACAGAAGACACGATAACGCAATCAGGCCGAGTGACTAAAGATGCAACAGTAGCGAATCGTTCCTGCTCAATTCGTTCATTGATTGAAAGCTCTTTATCGATGTAGAGGTCTCGATTGGCTAAATAGGCTTCAGGTTGATAATAGTCGTAATGAGACACAAAATAGTCAACTGCATTCTCGGGAAAATATCCTGCCATTTCTTGATGCAATTGGCGAGCAAGCGTTTTGTTATGGCTGATGACCAGAGTTGGAATGTTGAGGTGTTGAATGACTTGCGCCATGGCGTATGTTTTGCCACTTCCCGTGACGCCAAGCAGAACCGCTCTCTCTTGCCCATTTTCCAATTGAGAAATCAATTTTTCAATTGCTTTTGGTTGGTCTCCAGATGGTTCAAACTCAGAATGGAGACGAAGTCGCTTCACGTCTGGGTGAAGGTGTTCTAATGCTGCACCTCCGAGTGCTTTGGAAAGATCGAACGGGTCACGGTCAGCCAAGTCACCATGTCCAACATCAAGGTCAGCCATTTTTTCAAAGGCTCCTTCATCATCCCATTGTTTTACCATGCACTCACCTCCAATGTATTTCTAAGCAAGTCAACGGGCTTTCAACTCTTTCATCACGGCAGGTAGAGGCCGCCGTTGACATGGAGAATTGCACCTGTGATGTATTTTGAATCTTGGCCCACCAAAAAGGAGATTGTTCCTGCCATATCTTCGGGAGTACCCACGCGTTGAAGAGGAACTTGTTGCTCTCTCTGCTGCCTTTTTTCGCTCGAATCTCCGGCAAGAATTGCCGTATCAACAAATCCTGGCGCCAATACGTTCACTCGCTTACCTTCAGGTCCTACCGCTTGGGCAAGTGAACGAGCCCAGGTAGACAGCGCCGCTTTCGAAGCAGAATAATCAGCACCATGTGGAGAACCTTTGGTGCCCAGTTGTGAGCCGACAACAACCATCCGTGCATGCGCTGTTAAGTGAGGTTGAACAGCTTTCCAAACCGAGACTGCACCTTCGAAATTTGTCAACATCGTTTTTCGGAGTGTTTCAATGGTCATCTCATCTGCAGAAACGCGCTCGTACGAGCCGTGATTCAATATCAGGACATCTATACCTCGAGCCATCCAAGGGTGGATGCCAAGTAATCCAACCTCTCCAGAATCTGAGCAATCCACCTTTACCGCAAGGGCATCATCTCCCGAAGATCGAATTTCTTCAACAACCATCTCTGCAGGTTTAGAGGAGGTATTGTATGTTAACAAGACATCATAGCCATCTTTCGCTAATCGTTTTGATGCTGCTGCACCGATGCCTCTACCGCCTCCGGTAATCAGTGCAACGGGGCGGGACATGAAACTGCGTGGTGCCTCTCCATCATAACCTCTCCACTCCCAGACCATGCCTTCCAAGGTTGGGAGCAGAGAATGCTTATGGGCTTTGATAGGCAGCGAGAAATGTGAGAATTGATACCTTCTTGATGGTCTTTCTCGTATTGACTCCACTGGTTGCTGGTTGCCTCACAACAGATGAACAGGTGCAAGCAATTGAACAAGAAGAAGCGATTGTGACTGAAGAAATAATTACCCCAGATGAGCCAATGGAGCAAGAGGAAACGAGTGTTGACGAAGAAACAGTTGAGGCAGTAGAACTGATGAGTTTTGAAGTTGATTTCACATTTGATTTACAACGAACGGCGGAGAACCCACTTCGAGGATTCTACACCAATTATGACTGGGGTGAGCCGGTTTACGATTTCCCTGCAAGTCTTGAATTCGCATACATTCCATTGTCAGAACTCATGTCAGGGCCATCAAACTTCACCTTCGATACGGGACTTGAGCCAAGACTTGTTGCTGCAGAAGGGCGAGCGCACCAACTCATCTTAAGACCGTATATTGACTATCCAAACAAAGCATCTGGCCTCCCGTCATTTTTGGAAGGTCAAGTTGAGATGCGTTCGTATTCTGAACACGGCGGTGGCATGTCGCCAGACTACAACAATTCAGAATTACGTGAAGCACTCTCATCATTCATCCAAGCCTTTGGACAATCGTATGATGGCGACAACCGCATTGCTGTGATTCAACTTGGTCTGCTTGGATTTTGGGGTGAATGGCATACTTGGCCTCATTCTGAATGGTTCCCCGGTGATGAGTACCTCAATGAAATTCTCGACCTCTATGATCAGTCGTTTAACCATACACTCCTCCAAGTTCGATACCCAGTTGCAAACACGCCGAATCTTGAGATTGGATTCCATGACGACTCCTTCGCCCATTCTACAATCGGGGATGTTGAATGGTATTTTCATACACGCCTTGTCGCCTCAAGTGCTGATGAGCATTGGAAGCACTCGCCTGTTGGGGGCGAATTGCGTCCAGAAGTTCAACAGAGCATCTTTGAAGACGATTCCAATTCCCAACATCAAAATTTTACCCAATGCGTTGAGGCGACTCATGCATCCATGTTACTCAATTATGCGGCATTTTCAGGAGGGTTGAACTCTACAAACGAAACTCAAAATGCAGAAAATGCGGCATTATCACTCGGGTATGCACTGCATGTATCTCACGCCAACCTTTCCAATAATCAACTGAATTTAACAATTGAAAATAGGGGCATTGCTCCATTCTACTATCCACTTTCGATACAACTTACAGATGGAGAAAATACCACTTTAACGCTCGAACTTCCAGTCTACATAGCGGGACAAACCGAATCGCCAATTTCCTTTGATGTATCATCTTTACAACTACCGAGCAATGATTCTGTATGGACGCTTTCACTTTATTCTGAATCTATTCTTCCAAGCCAACACATACTCTTCGCAACCTCGCCTGGAAACGCTCTGATTCAAGTGGAATGAAGATTCTTAACATTGTTTTTCAATAAATGAACGCTATTCATTCTTGGTAAAAACAACCTCAACCCATTTATACACCTCTACACAGCGTGAGACAATGGTAACCTTGGGTGAGGTCATCGAAGTTATTGTCGTCAGCATGCGAGATGCTTTTCTTGCTGTGACAGTATTTGTCGCTGCAATGGTCCTTTTATTCAGTTGGTTGCAATACGTCACTGCCGGAAAATTTGTTGATGCAATCAGAGCGAATACTCGCTGGCAGCCCGTCATCGGAGCACTCATGGGAATAACCCCTGGGTGCGGTGGAGCTATTGTCATGATGCCAATGTATGCTCGTGGGTATGTTACCTATGGAACGGTTATAGCAACTCTGATTGCAACTTTGGGTGATGCAGCATTCGTCTTAATTGGCGCTGCAGTTACAGATTCCTCATTCATCGCTCCGGTCATTGCAGTTCACCTTATCTCGTTCATTGTTGGTGTTGCTTGGGGGTATCTCGTGGATGGCATGGAGATCACACCTCGAAATCCATTAGGTAAATACGGTCCTACTTTTGAAGAGAATAATTCTCCAGAAACTGCGTTCGAAAATGACGATGTAGAGGCTGGCGAAGTACTTGATGACCTTGGAAGAGAAGATGAAGGTGGTTGGGGATATTTCTTGCTTCACCAAGGTTACACCGTATGGTGGATGGTCACTGCTATCGGTCTCATATTTGCTGTGTTACTGTTGGTTTGGAGCGCTCAAGATGCCGAATTTGAACTCGGAATAGATTACAATCCATTTACTCTTCACGGTTTCATTACGTGGATTGGGTTACTGGGAACTTCCCTATCAGTCATTCTCTACATCTCACAGAAGAACTGGATTCGTGATGATACTGAAGCATCGATTGGAGACAAACTCTATTCCATGCGTGAAACAATGATCCATTCTGCAAGTGAGACAGCCTTTGTCACTTTTTGGGTCATGGCAGCCTACCTCGTGTTCGAGTTTTCCATGCTGTTTTCAGGAATGACCGATGCCGATTTAGCACGCTATGGTGACGGTTTCATCGCCGTTATTCTTGCAGCGTTCATCGGCCTTATTCCTGGATGCGGTCCACAAATCATTGCAATAACGGCATATACCAAAGATATCATATCCTTCCCAGCGCTTGCAGCAAATGCAATCAGTCAAGATGGAGATGCACTGTTTCCTCTGCTGGTCAGACATCGAGCTGCGAGCCTTTGGGCAACGGTTCACACGACGATTCCCGCATTGGTTGTTGGAATTGTTCTGATGGTTTTCGGAGTTACCTTCTAACTGATTTATCTTTTTCTACCACCTAGATATTTAGTAATTTCATTTTCTATTCCTTCTGGCGATTCATTAATTCTCAAGGCTTGGTCTTTAGATTCTAATGCTGCGTCATGTTGGGCCCATTTGCGACGAATGTTAAAATAAAGAATCACAAAATATAACAGAATCAATGGTAAACAACAGAAAAAAAAGATTTCAACCATGAAATCCTCAGGACCAAAGCCCATTCCTCCATTTGAATCTGTAATAGGGGGGAAACCAACCATGTGCTCACGAGAATTTCAATCGAAATCAATTTATTGCCAGCATCTACACCAAACCGATCTAATATGACTCAGAGTTACCCATTGCAACAGAATTCACTCAAGGAATTGAGCGAGTTGAGGTGGTTGCCAACCTTCTGGTTTGAGCACCTTTCCATCTTCACGTCGTATGACCTTTCCGTCAACCACTTTTGCCATATTGGAGCGGTGAACTTCATTGAATGCATCATCATAGATATTCTGCATACCGTGATTAATGATGGTGCCTGCAAGGATGTATCCAATGTCAGCAAGTGCGTCCAGAACCTCAACCATATCTCCTGCGCGAGCAGCTTCTGCGTATTCTTCAACTTCTTCTTTCAGGAGTTTGATTCGCAGTTCAATCATTTCATCCGTTCCCAGTCCAGGGGTATCGAGTTTTGGGATTTCAAAGGCTTCATTAAACTCAAGCAGTGATTTAACAATGGGGTTCATGAATAACGGTGATTGCTTAAAGCACATCAACCTTCCATAAGTGAAATGTGGCGATGTGGCTCAAATTTTCTTTAGGTTAGAGGCTTTCAGTCCAACATAAATTCAGAATTTGGCTCCAGCATGAAACCGATGATGAGTGCAAACAGTAGCATCCATCCGGTCAGCATTGAGGCTCGGAATAAAGCCGTTTGAAAGTCTTCAAACTTGTCTTTTGCCAAGACAACCCAAATGTTCAGGCCCGCCATCAATCCAGCGGCTGAGAGAAACCAAATCCCGTCCATCGGGTTAGAGACAGCAAAACATGCAAACCAAACCAGTGTCAATTGAACCGTAGCACGGGTTGTCAGATCTTCGCCGAATCGAGATGGGAATGAGTGTATGCCGCTGTTACGGTCATTCTCCATATCCATGCGAGCATAATTGATATCAAAAGCAGCAATCCATAATGCGACACCTAACGAAATAGGGAGTATCGTATCCGACCACAAAAACTCGGTTTCAGATTCAAACATTCCCGTAATAGCAGCCCATCCGTGCACGTCTGCAGCCATCGCAGCCCAGGCACCTGCAGGGGCAAGACCCAGGCAGAGCCCAAGCCAGAAATGACACAGCCAGGTGTATCTTTTCATGTAGGGGTAAATGACGAACACAAGAACAGGTAGCCATGACATCATGAGTGCGACGGTATTGAGCATCCCAGCGCTCACAAGGAGCATGATCAAGAAGAAAGCCGAAAGCGTCCATGCGGTATTCAGGCTCATTGCACCTGATGCAAGATGACGGTCCTTTGTACGAGGATTTGCGGCATCAATATCGCGGTCAATGATACGATTGAGAGCCATTGCTAGGCCTCGTGCACCCACTGCGGCGAGAAGAATCCAGAGCAGGTCAATACCTGGAGAGATATTGAACTGTTCAATGGCAATCAAATACCCAATCAAAACAAATGGGAGAGAGAACAAAGTGTGTTCGATTTTAATGAAGGACAGGATTTGTTTCGCATCCATTACTGCGGTCCCCCAAAGGAGAGGTGGGGGGGCCACTCATATGATTCTAATTCAGGATGTTGCGCCACCTTTTCCAATGTCTCAGCAGAATGCAGGGTAATCGATGGCCATCTGCGTACTCCGTATTCTTCAGAGGGGATTGGCGTAGTGGCATCCCAGCAGAGGCGTTCTTTCTTTTCGTCAAACATGAGTCCACGCCCCACGTCAAATCGAGAGGTGAGTTGCCACAACAGTCGTCTTCGAGCTTTTTCACAGTGCAAATCTAAGTCATCATTGGTGATAAAGAGCCAACGAAGAGATGACGATTTATCCAATTGCCAAATTGATTTCCGCAATTGAGAAATACGCTCTCTTCTTGCTGCTTCAGCAGCATCGTTTGACTCATCTTGACCGTCTCGAGGAGTTGGCGAGTTTTCGATATGGGTGGTGACGACCATGATACTGTCCCGAAGCATCCTCGCTTCAGTGACATGTTCGAGTTTGAGAACCTCTTCAATTCCAGAGAACCCCGGAGCCGTACCGATTCCTTGACGCCACTCCGGTGTTGCTTGACTGTACGAGCCCTCCAACGGGTCATTTGAGGAGCGTGGATCTCGCTGAGCAAGCGTTGTAGCATCAATCAGTAACTTGCTGTGGACGTTTTCATAGGGGCTTGCAGCCTCCAACGAATCAGCAACCATTCCGTCAAGAACAAGCACATCAGTCGCAATATCTACTTTGGAGTTCAATGCATCGAGCAGTGCTTCCAAGTTTTTCGGATTTTGACCCTCATCAACTGCGATCATCGTTTTCAAAAACATCATCTGACCAGCGCCAAGTAATCCAAGTGCCGTTTTCCTTCCCTGTCGCGGATAGCGTTGTTTTGAGGATACAATGGCCAGGTTATGGAAACCGGTTTCCATTGGAAGGTGGACGCTACTGACGTCTCGATGTTGGAAATTGAGGACTGGTGAGAATTGACGGCCGATTGCTTCACCCAAATGACCGTCTTCCATCGGAGGTAAGCCAACAATGGTCGCAGCCAAGACCGCGTCCTTTCGACACGTGATTGCTGTAACATGCATGACCGGATATTGCCCGGTCAATGAGTAAAACCCGAAGTGGTCGCCAAAGGGCCCTTCAAGCCGAGTCTCGCCAGGAATACAGTAGCCTTCAATCACGATATCCGCTTCAGCAGGGACCATCAAATCTTGTGTCAGTGCTTTGGTGATGGGGAGGGACTTTCTGCCTAAGATTCCGGCGAATTGATACTCGCTCAAATTATCCGGTAGAGGAGAAATGGCTGAGAAAATAAGTTCTGGCGGTCCACCCATGCAAATCGCAACGGGCATTCGACCGTCACCGCCAGCCTCTTTGACGGCTGCGGCATGGTCAGCAGCATGTTTGTGTATTTGCCAGTGTAGTCCGATTTGTTTTGGTCCAAACACTTGAGCGCGATACATGCCAAGGTTGTGTTCACCATTTTTAGGATTCTTTGTGACAACTAAGGGGAGAGTTACAAACGGACCACCATCTTTTGGCCATGTTGTTGGAATTGGTAATTTTGTCAAATCAAGAGGCAATTTTACCCGTTGACAGTTTCCTTTTCGCTTTTTGCGAGGAGGCATTGCCAGTGCATCTCGAACAAGAGGCAGTCCTTTCCACGGTTTACGCATGTAAAGGCCAATATCGGGTTTCATCATGGCAACCATTCGGTCGCCTATTTCTGTTTCGTGACTTGCACCAAGTGCTCTCAATGTCCTGTCTTGACCACCAAACAAATTCATAGCCAGCGGAATCTCGCTGATTGAGCCATCAGGGAGCCGGGGTTGTTCGAATAAAACGGCGGGGCCGTCGTTTTTCACCAATAAGTCAGCAATTGCTCCCGCTTCAAATTGGACATCAACCGGTCGAGAGATTTTCAACAACTCACCGCGTTGATCAAGGTGGTCAAGCCACCGCTTGGAAGTACGCCACGCCACAACCTTCCGTGGTGGAACCACTCTTTGAACCGTCGTATTCGCTCATACGCTCGTATCAGGGGCTAGAGCAATACATGCATTGAAAACCTGAGCGGAGTGTGTGAGTTCATGAAGCGAGTTCTGTTTGTGCTTTTCTTGTTTCTTTGCAGCGCAGGCCAAGCAACGGCTCAAAGTTCCGCTGATGACGTCATTGTGACCGTTGACAGCTCAAGTTTGAGGTTCAGCCCATCAGAGGTAACGGTTGAGGAAGGTCAAGCCGTTCGATTCGTCTGGTCCGGACAAGCTCTTCCTCACAACGCTGTAGCAAAAGACGGTTTATTTGATTCAGGAGAACCTGCACGTGATGTCGATTATCGGTTTGTGTTTGAAATCGGTACAGCAGGAAGTTATCAATTTGTTTGCGAGCCTCACGAAAGCGTAGGCATGGTTGGAACGGTTATTGTCGAGCCAGCGCCGGATGCCGTCGTTGAGGAAGAAGAAGTTCCTGAAAAAACGCCTTCAGTCTCTATGTTATCTTCAATAACTCTGTTGACACTCGTCGCAGTTCTTCATCGGCCTAAAACAGATTGAGCCAGCATCTTTGACCGTTTCTTTCATGGACTTGATTCACCGGTTGGGCAACATGGGCGAGGGGCCAATGATGTATGATGTCCTGGTTATTGGAGCCGGGCCGGGTGGTGGGTCAGCCGCTCTTCACGCAGCAAGAGCAGGATTGTCTACGCTGATTGTTGAGGCAGACCCAGAAGTCGGGACTCCCGTTCACTGCGGTGAGTGCCTGAGTGAACTTGCCGTAGAAAACCTCGATTTGCAAATTCCAGACCACGTCAAAGCACTCGACGTCAAAGGCATCCGAGTCATTTTCCCCGATGGCACTGAAAAACTTCTCACAGAGAAGGGATATGTGCTTGAAAAGCACCTCTTTGAACGTTGGTTGTGCGATGAAGCAACGAAAAAAGGTGCAGAGTTAAGGCTGGGACATCGCGTTACGTCTATGGAGAGAATTTACAATAGCGAAAATCAATTTTCCTATTGGGATATTGATGGAAAAGGTGACGAATTTCCCCTTCAGTGTAAATCAGTGATTGACGCTTCAGGTGTATCCGGTGCAGCATCGAAACTGCTTGATATGGGAACGCAAATTGAAGTGATTGCAGGATTCCAGTATGAGATCCTCGACGTCAAGAACGATGGTTACCTTGACTTCTATATCTGGCCAAAATACTCGCCTCACGGATATGTTTGGATGATTCCAAAAGAAGGTGGAAGGGCGAACGTCGGATTGGTTACTACGGATAAAAAAGGTGCAATCAAGTATCTTGATTCTTTCATCCAAGATACCTATTTGGACGGTAAACCTGCAGTTAACCCTCCTTGGAGAAAAGAAGGTATGAAGGTTCGTCCATTTGGTGGCACAATTCCTATCTCAGGCCCACGTTCAGTTACCGTTGGAGATGGTTTGATTCTCGTTGGCGATGCTGCAGGATTTACCTCGCCGCTGTTTGAAGGCGGCTCTCATTTGGCACTTTGGTCAGGGCGAGAGGCGGCCAAAACAATCGCTTCAGTAATCGCTTCCAATCAACCCCTCTCTAAAGACCAGATGATGGCTTATGAAAAAGCGTGGAAGAAGACGTTCCCACCCTATTCAAAAATCCTCAAAGGAAAGACAGCATTGTATGAACTCACCGATGAAGAAATGTCCATCATGGCGCATTGTTTACCCGAAGAACTTGGTAACATGTCGCCCTTGCAAAAAGCCGGTATCGGTGTGAAAATACTTTTCCGAAAACCAATGCTTTTCACAAAACGTATCATCCATGTTCTACTTTCATTCGGATATTCTCGAGCCAAGTTTTTCGGCTGGTGAGTTTGAGATTTTGAGTGGCTGACACGCGCAACCTCCTTGAGGGAGCATCACGACCAATGTTCATGTGGGGGGTTACCATGTGGCTTGCCATTTTGGCCGCTGTAGCGTTATTGGTGCGCCCTTTGCTCCACCAACAATCGAAGTCTGCATCGCTAACCTGTCATATTTTGATGGCCCTGCCATTTTTTGCCCTTGCAAGTCGCTTTCTAACCAACGACACATCGTTTGCACATGTCGTGTCCTATGGAGGCGAAGACCTCCCACTCCGCTATCGCTTTGCAGCTACATGGGCTGCTCGTGAAGGTCCACTTCTTCTTTGGGTAATGTGGATGACTTTACTCGCTTACATTTGGAGGAATCCGATGGCTGGTGAGAATGGCAGTTCGACTCACTCCCTTCGACTTCGCTTAATTCACGGTTTTAGCCTCCTCATTCTCTTATTGGCGTGGAATTTAGACCCTTTCAAAGAAAGCACTGGCACTGGAATGGGCCAGGGGTTGAATGAATTATTACAAACCGATTTGATGGTTATTCATCCTCCTCTCATTTTTCTAACCTATTCACTTTGTTTGCACATCAGTTGCGTTGCGCTCTCATCCATGTTCACCGATACAAGTGAAATCCAAAAGCGGATGCTGACTATCGTACGCCCGAGTCTCTTTGTTTCAACACTTGGAATCGGGCTTGGAGGTCTGTGGGCTTACCTCATTCTTGACTGGGGCGGTTATTGGGCGTGGGATCCAGTTGAAACCGGTTCTATGCTTCCTTGGCTCGCATTAGTATTCATGGCACACTTACGAACTCGACCGGGCAAAACATCCGGAACAACTTGGATTGGTGCAGGTTTGGCGGCTGGCGGCCTTGCTTTCTTTGCCACCTTAGTCACACGGGCTGGCGGTGTGTGGGCTTCTTCAGTTCACACCTTTGTCACCGATTCAGCAGGAACTTCTCCACCTGATGCATTTTCGAGAATGATGCTTCTCAAATCCGATGGCAGTGCGGGTGTTGAGGTCATTTCCTACCTTGTTGTTCTGTTGCTTTTCATTGGTTTCTGGCTACAATTACAACGTAGTTCTGAGAGTGAATGGAAGCCGAACCAATCTACACTTCGTCTTTTCAGTCTCCCAATAATTGGTGTATTGCTCGCTTTGTTACTGGGCATGTACAATGAAATCTCTTGCGGTGAAAGTAACGTTCAAGCCTGTTCTTCTATGATTGATACGGCG
>TARA_B100001093_G_scaffold64440_1_pt1 | contig 12040 bp, 20 predicted proteins | sample TARA_B100001093 | Tara Oceans TARA_B100001093 (sample SAMEA2623116) | marine metagenome | biome: marine biome (ENVO:00000447); feature: surface water layer (ENVO:00002042); material: "saline water (ENVO:00002010), including plankton (ENVO:xxxxxxxx)" | depth 5 m
TTAATATGTGATGATATTAGAGTAACATCAGGAGTAGCTACAGTAGGAAAAGAAATAGTTTTACATACAGCCCAGCATTTTAATTGGGTTCAAATAGGAGGAACTATAAACCACCCAGATAAAGGAAAAAAACTTGAATTAAGTCAAGACACCAATAAAAGAACAGGATTAGAAGATTCCAGTGTTATTTTATATCCTACTAGTGGTTATGGTGATATGAATTTATTGAGAAAAATTATTCAAACAGATAAACCTGATGCTTTAATGCTTATCACAGACCCAAGATATTTTGCATGGTTATTTAATGCTGAATCTGAAATAAGAAAAAATATTCCAATAATATATCTTAATATTTGGGATGATTATCCTGCTCCTTTATATAATAAAGCCTTTTATGAATCATGTGATGCTTTATTAGGTATTTCTAAACAAACTGTAAATATAAATAAAATTGTTTTAGGTGAAAAAGCTGAAAACAAAGTAATAAAATATTTACCTCATGGTTTAAATCATAACATTTATCGCCCTTTAGAAACTACTGAAGAGTTAGATGCTATGGAAAAAATGAAATTTGATTTATTTGGAGATGATGAAGTAGATTTTGTTTTATTTTATAATTCTAGAAACATTAGAAGAAAACAAGTACCTGATACAATGTGGGCATTTAAGATGTTTTTAGATAGTTTACCAAAAGAAAAAGCAGATAAATGTAGATTACTAATGCACACTGAAATAGTCCACCAAGTTGGTACAGATTTAGAAGCTGTAAGAGAATTATTATTTGAAGAAAAATACCCAAAAGCTATAGTATTTGATACTAAAAAGTGGGATGTTGAAGAATTAAATCTACTATATAACATAGCGGATTGTCAAATACTTTTAACATCAAATGAAGGGTGGGGTCTAACACTAACAGAAGCAATACTATCAGGTACCCCTGTTATAGCAAACACTACAGGAGGAATGCAAGATCAAATGAGATTTGAAGATGAAAATGGAGAATGGTTTACACCATCCCCAGAAGTACCTTCTAATAATACTGGAAAATATAAAAAACATGGTGAATGGGCTTTCCCAGTTTATCCAACTTCTAGATCAATTCAAGGTTCACCTGTTACACCTTATATTTGGGATGATAGATGTAAAGCTGAAGATGCAACTGATAGAATTAAAGAAGTATATAATTTAAGTGATAAAAAAAGAAAAGAGTTAGGTCTTAAAGGCAGAGAATGGGTTATAAGCGATGAAGCAGGATTTACGGCAGAACACCAAGGTAAAAGATTTATAGAATTTGTTGATGAATTATTTAATACTTGGGAACCAAGAGAGGCTTTTGAAGTAATAGATACGGACAATAATGATAAAAAAATACAAACGCATAATTTAGTATATTAATATGAAACCAACATTTATGATAAGCTGCCCAATAGACACCTATTCAGGATATGGGGCAAGATCAAGAGACGTAGTAAAAGCCATTATTGAAATGGATGAATATGATGTAAAAATATTACCACAAAGATGGGGTGCTACACCTTGGGGTTTTATAGAGGACCATGAAGAATGGGAATTTTTAAACCAGTACATATATAAATTAAATCCTGGAGAAAACTTACCAAAACCAAACATTTGGATGCAAATTACAATCCCTAATGAATTTTTACCCCATGGACATTACAATATAGGAGTAACAGCAGGCATTGAAACTACTCTATGTAGAGCTGAATGGATAGAAGGATGTAATAGAATGAATTTAATATTAGGATCCTCTGAACATACTATAAAAGTTTTAAAAAACAGTACATTCACAAGAACAAACAATAAAACTGGACAAACAGTTAAAAAAATAAGATTAGATTCTAATACTGAGGTATTATTTGAAGGTTTTGACACAAATGTTTATAAATCTACTAATGGAGTGTTAGATTTACCCGAAATCAAAGAATCATTTTGTTTTTTATTTGTGGGTCATTGGCTACATGGAGACTTTGGACATGATAGAAAAAATGTAGGCTTATTAGTAAAATCTTTTTTAGAAACTTTTAAAAATAAACAAAACCAACCAGCTTTAATTCTTAAATCATCCAAGGGAAGTATTTCATACTCAGATAGGGATATTATATTAAAAAAAATAAAAGACATTAAAAAAACCGTAAAGGGTAAGCTACCTAAAATTTATTTAATACATGGAGATTTACTCCAGGAAGAAATGAATGAACTATATAACCACCCTAAAGTAAAATGTATGGTTAATATTACTAAAGGAGAAGGATTTGGTAGACCATTACTTGAATTTACACAAACTAAAAAACCAATAATAGCTTCTGGTTGGTCTGGACATACAGATTTTCTTAAATCAGATATGAGTATATTACTACCAGGTACATTAGGGGATTTACACTCAAGTGTTAAAAATGATTGGTTTATAGATGGGGCTCAGTGGTTTGATGTAGATGCTATGGCTTTAGGTAAATCACTAAAGGATATGCATAAGAACTATAAAAATTATATTCATAGAGCTAAACAACAAGGTAACTTTGCTAAAGAAAACTTTTCATTTGAAAAAATGAGAGAAAAATTAAGTGATATATTAGAAAAACACTTTCCAAAATTTCAAGAATCTACAGAAGTAAATTTACCTAATATTAATCCTCCTCAATCCGATATCCTCTTTCTATAATATCAATTACCTAACCTTAAAAAAGTATAAAAACTATGAACTCAGATAAATTAGAAATATGTCCTAGATGTGGATCAGATGCATGTTATGTAACTGAAGTAAATCAAGATATTAATAACTATTTTTGTTATGGTTGTGGTTTTCAATCTAATTCTTTAATGAAAGAGGGAGAAGAAATAATGGAAGACCAACTTTCAACTCTCCCTGAATTATACAAAGATCTTAGACATGAAGATAAAACAGGTCAAGTATGGTTTCCTTCGACAGTAAATATTACAGAACAAGGAATGGTATTTGCAAATGGATCTACAACTGAAAATTGGAAATGGGCGGCTGTTAAAGCTGTAGAAGTTAAAGAAGAAGAAAAATTAAAATACCCAATACCAGGAAAAAAGAATCAATACTACAAACATAGAATGGATATGAGCACAATGAAACAGTTTGAAGAACGTGACTTTATGGATGCTCTTTCGTATATTGGAGTATTACCTAGTTAAAATAAACATTATAGCAAATGAGTAAAAATTTAATTAATACCTCAAAAGAATTTTTTACCTGTAGTTTTTTAAAAAATGATTTTGAAATCAAACAAAAATTTAAGGTTTCTCAAAAGTTTTATTCACCTATTGACCAGTTTAAATTAACTCCAGGAACTATAACTTATTATTGTGAGTGGTTTCCAAAAGACATATATTCTGATAGACCCTTTGTGATAATACCAATTAAAGACAGTCCAAACCTGTTAAAGCACACTCTTGATAATTTTGAAAAAAATAATTTTTTTGATTATGTTAACATTATAATTGTAGACGATAGATCTATAGAAAACCTACAAAATATAACAAAAAATTATCCTGTTAGTTTCATAAAAACACATAACGAGTTTGGTTTTAATTTTTCTATGTTAAATAACATTGGAGCATTAGTGGCAAACTACTATGATGGAAAAACCTTAGTTATGTGGAATAGTGATTTATGGCTTGATAAAGTAGAACATTTTGTAAAATTAATTAAACTCCATAACCAGGAAAACTCAACCATTTCGGGATCAAAATTACTATACCCAATTGAATCTTTGCATGATAGTCATAGTCCTAATATAGAAAATCATTTTCCAAATAAACTAGATGGCTCATATAAAGGAACAGTACAATTTGGCGGATCTAGATGGATTCCTGCTAATGTTACAATACAAAATAAAAAAACAGGTACTTTTCTTCCATATCATTACAAGAGGTTTTCAAATAAAAATAACCCGTTCGTTAATTCAAATTATGCTACTGATTTTGTAACAGGTGCTCTACAAGTTATTAACTTAGATTGGTTTATAAAATCTGGTGGTCTTAATCCATCTCTTCCAAAAAATTTCCAAGACACTGATATTTGTTTGAGAGCTGTTGAAGATGGTAAAAAAGTAATGTACTTTGGAAAAGATATCCATTTTTATCATGATGAGTCTTACACATTTTATAATAAGGGTAATAAAAAAGGTAAAGGTATACAAACAGATCAAGCGTTGTTTACAAATATTTGGAATGATAAACTTACTAGTATAATTTTTTAAGACAATATAAATAAAATGATTAAAGTATATTATATTTATACAGGAAATGGAGCAACATGGAAAGGAATAGGATGAATATATTAGCAGTTATTGTTAATTACGGTACAGATCAATTAAATTATTTAGAACATGTTGTATCTGAATTAAAGTCATTTAAGAAATATAATGTTACTGTTATTGTTAATAGTAATATCAAATTAGATATTGCAGGTATTGACTATGTTAATGAGGTACGACTAAATGATTATCAACAGTTGCCAGCAACATGTAAACAAGTAATACACCATTATCGTAACGACTTTGATGGTTTTATTTATACTGAAAATGATCATTTATGGCAAGAACATCATTTAGATAATCATATACGATATTCAGAATTATTACCAGAAAATAGAATACCAGGATTAATTCAGTATGAAGAAACACCAAATGGAGATAAATCGTATTGTGCATTTTTAGATAATCATTTTATTAAAGGATCAAAAGAAAAACATTCGAATTTAGAATTTTGTAGATTGTCAAATGTACATCAAGCAAGTTACTTTATAACAAAAGACCAATTGGATAGAGTAATTCAATACAACCCAGCCTACTTTGATAATATATGTTCTACCGATACTAAAACTATGAATTATAGTGTAAAATGTAGAGTAAATACTGATTTATTTGAATTTAGTAATTGGGAAAAAGTTATATGTATTTCAGAATTTGAAGATAATATAATACATCATTTACCAAATTTTTATGTAGCAGGCGATAATGGCAGAGCAAAATTTTATCGAAATCATGAAACAATGTTAGAATTAATAAAGGAAATATAATATGGAATTAGATTTAAAACAAATTAATGATATTGATTTATCAGAATTAGGAGATATAATAACAGAACAAGAATTTAAACAATATTTTATATCTGATGGAGGCCGTGAACATTATAAATTGTTAGCATACTTTAGCACGTTATTTGAAAATGAAATTTTATTAGATATTGGTACATATAAAGGATGTTCATCATTAGCATTATCATATAATACTAATAATAAAGTTAAATCATTTGATTTAGGAGATTATAAACGAATATCTAAAAATTTAGATAATATAGATTATATATTAGGCGATTTTACTGATGCTGAGTATAAAGATATATTAATGCAATCTCCATTAATAATGTTAGATACTGATCATGAAGGACCATTTGAACATAAAGCATATCAATATCTAAAAGATATAGAATGGAAAGGATATTTGTTATTAGACGATATTCATTTGAATGCTCCAATGAAAGAATTTTGGAATCAAATTGATAATGAAAAATATGATATTACATCGATGGGTCATTGGTCAGGCACTGGATTAGTTATTTTTAAGTAAATTATGAAATTAGGAACAGTTATAAGTTATTGCACGATTGATGAACGATTTATACGTGATTGTATAGACGCAGCAATAAAAGTTAGTGATAAAGTTATAGTACCAATTAGTACTCATTTATATGATGGAACACCTGAAGATTTAGATTCAATAAAGAAATTATCAATTGAATATCCAGATGTTAATTTTACAACATTTGAATGGTCAGAAGGAAAACATCCTAGATATTGGCACAATATGTCTCGTATTATTGGAAATCATTTATTACATGATGATATAGATTGGGTATTATTTATCGATTCAGATGAAATAATAGATGTTGAATTATTTACTAAATTTATCAATAATAAATCAATTAACACTAATGATAGTTATAAATTAGGATGTTATTGGTATTTTCGAGAAATGAATATACGAGCAAAAACATACGAAGATTCACCAGTATTAGTTCGTAAACATTTAATACACATTGATCCAAATAATTTACAAATTGAACGTGAACAATTGTATGAAGTATTAAATGTTCCTAAACAACGAATGATATTGCAAGACGGAAAACCATTATTACATCATTATAGTTGGGTACGAACAAAAGAACAAATGTTACAAAAAGTTAAAGCTTGGGGACATAATACAGATAAAGATTGGGTATCCTTAATTGAAGAAGAGTTTACTAGGCCATTTAATGGTAAATGTTTTGTTAATAATTATGAATTTGAAGTTATATGAAAATAATATATAGAATATCAGATGCTGGTTATAAAAAAGAAAAACCAGAATATATAGACAATGAAAAATGTTTAGTAAATGCGTCGACAGTATTTGAAAAAGAAGATTGGTTAGTTATTGCTGATAATTGTAGTGATGAAACTATAACCATGATAAAAGCAGTAACAAATGCTTGTCATTTTACAGATGGTAAACTTAAATCTGTTTCGGTAGGACATGGAGCGGGTACTTTTAATTTAGCATTAGATGAAGCATTAACCTATAATGATGACGATATAGTTTATTTTATAGAGAATGATTATTTACATAAACCAAACTCAAAAAAAATATTAGAAGAAGGAATCAAATTAGGAGCATCATTTGTAGCATTATATGATCATCCAGATAAATATTTAGATCCAAATAAAGGAGGAAATCCGTATTGCGAAGGCAAAGCAGAAGATACAAGAGTATATTTAACAGATTCATGTCATTGGAAAATAACTAATTCAACTACTATGACATTTGCTGCAAAAGTATCTACATTAAAACGAGTAGAACCAATACTACGAAAACATACATCAACTACACATCCAAATGATTTTCATATGTTTTTAGAATTACGAGAACAAGGAGAGTTACTAATAACACCATTACCAGGCTATGCAACACATGGAGAGACCAAATGGCTATCACCTTTAACAGATTGGAGTAAAGTATGACTAAGTACAAATATTTTTTTAGATCTGATTTTAATAAAGAAGCTATTGGAGTAATAAAAGCAAAAAGTGAAAAAGAAGCCTTTGTAAAAGCTTCTAAAAAAAAGCAATTACCCCTCGATAAATTCATTGAATTATTTTTTATTGAAGAATTAAAATGAAGGAAAGAATTAAAAAAGCATTATTATCAATTGGAGGCAAAAATTTTAAAGTCCAAGAAAGTGAAAAAACTATAAAGGATAAACACAAAACATTTTTCATAGAAACTTTAAATAGATTATCTTCAATTCAAGAACGCACTGATAAAGTCTTTTCAGAATATGGTTTAAATCTTATAATGTATGAGGATTTATATTTTACAATTATAGAAGATTTAATATACCAATACTACGGAGATAGTGTAGCTGAAATTATGTTTTGGTGGGTAAATAGTACTAAATTTGAAAACGAGGATGAAAATTTTATAGAAGATAAAGATACCAAAGAAAAATATAAAGTAAAAACACCTCTACAGGTATACAACGTTTGTAAAAAACTTAAACTTTTTAAAGATAAATAATATACGTATTAAACAAAAATGATGGAAAAATTAGAAATGATGGAATGTCCTCAATGTGGTGGACCAATGCCTGTAAAACGAAGACAGCTAGGTTATCATGTTTGTGTAAATTGTTCTACAGAATCAGCTAAGCGAGGAGTACCTGTAATGAGAGGAACAGGTGATCATACATGGGTTGATTTGGAAGTAATGACACAAGAACAATTTGAAAGGTATGAAGAGATGGAGAATAAAACTAAATCTGAAATTAAAAATCCAGACAAAAATAAAAATAATCTACAGGGCCCCTTTACAATAGTAGAAACTGATAAATAATGCCTGCATCTAAACCTATATCAAAAGATATGTGTTTAGCAGCTATGAATAAAACAAAATCAGTTAAAGCGGCTGCTAGATATTTAAATTGCTCTTACCACCATCTTAAAAAATATATGAAATTATATAGAGATGAGGAATCTGGTAAAACTCTATTTGAAGTACATAAAAATCAAAGTGGTAAAGGTATACCTAAATTTTTAAAATCAATCGGTAAGGAGCCTGCTTTAATAGATATAATAGAAGGAAAGTTAAATGCATCCTCATTTTCAGCAGATAAGCTAAAATACAGATTAATAACTGAGGGACATTTAGAGGAATGCTGTAATAAATGTGGTTTTAATGAACATAGAGTACTTGATCATAAAATTCCTTTAATCCTTCATTTTAAGGATAAAAATTTAATAAACTATAACCTAAATAATATTGAACTTTTATGCTTAAATTGTTATTTTCTATTTGTAGGGGATGTATATTCCAAAAAAGATTTAATTAAATTAGAAGAAAATACCTCAGTTACTAAAACTACAGATGCTGTAGATATGCAACTAGATGACTACCATTTGCAAAGATTACGAGAGTTAGGTCTGGATGGTGAAAACCCTATAGACGAAAATGATCCCTATAATTTAGTGTCTTATAAATAGCTTGGATATCCCACACTATCTTTTTATATTTATGGGCGATGAAAAAAAATCGTAAACACGATAAAATAGTCAAGGACTTTAAAAATGCTAAATCTAAACATCTTGAAAAGCAGGCTACCAAAATGCTTAAAAAAGATGAATACTATAGCAAATTAAAAGATAAAAATATAGATACTAACTTTTTAAAATTATTTTAACATGGCAACAGAATTCCAAGTAAAAAATGTTGAAGAATTCGAAAAATTAATTCGATTAAGAGATTTTAGGGTATACGAAGCTTTAGTTAGTACAGTATTAAAAAATCTTAAAAGTAAAAAACACCACCACCATGCTTTTAGTGTAATAACTGAAGAAGAAGATGCTATATATGATATTACAATCAATAGAAAAGACTTTACACAAACCCTCCAGGAATTTTTACCTAAATATGAGTTAGAAGAGAAATATGAAGAATGTGCCAAGATATTAAAAGCTTTATCATATTTAAATCAAGGTGATGTTAAATAAAAACTTTACTTATTTCCTCCAAAGCATATCTAATGAAGAAATAATAGAGTTACATTTAATGGATCCCCATTTTTTAAATTCCCTTTGTTACATGGTTTCATTAGAACTCCATCTTCAAAAAGAAAAAAATAATTAAAAAATGTCTCATTCTAAATTCATACACAAATACAAATATCTTCAAGAAGAGCTTAAGGATGTAAAAAAGCAAGAAAAAAAATATATTAATCAATTTAATGAATATTTTGTAGTAAATGAAGAAACTCCTAAAGAAACTCCTAAAGTTGATGCCCCTGAAGATCTTCTTCCAAAACCACCAACAGATAATCCAGGAAAAGGTCTTTATAAAGAACTAAGTAAAAAACTACACCCTGATAAAGGAGGAAATACTGATGAATTTTCATCTATAGCAATAGCTTACAAAAAAGGAGATACTATGGAGTTATTTTTAAAAGCTGAAGAAGAAGGAATAGAAGTAGAAAAATATCTAGATGATTCATTAATATCTTCTTTTGAAGATTCATGTAATTTAATTGAAAAAGAAATAGAATTAACCAAAAACACACTTTCATGGCTTTGGTGTAATGCTAAATCAGAACTAGAGAAAAAAACCCAATTAACATATTTGAAAAAAGAATTTAACTTGGTTCCTAAATCCCAATAAAAATATTTGGCTACCTGAAGAAGGGTTTGTATATTTACGGCGTAAATTAAAAAAATAAAGGTTATGGATATAGTAGAAAATATAAGTCAAATATGCGATGAAATGCTTGCGTTTTCAAGAACAGCAGGTACAGTTGTAAATGATGAAATAGATTATGATGCACTGGCAGAAGAATATGCTCAACAACAAGCATACGAGAATGGTAGAGTTTTTCATTAAAATAAAGGTATGGCATTATTTAAATTTCAAAATAACAATAAACATGGTAATCTAAGAACTAGAATAGTTCATAGTCCTACCTCACAATTTTCATTCAAACCAGCTGGTTATGGTAAATTTGTAAATGTACAAAGATTTTACTATGAAATGGAGCATCCATATTTAAGTCCTTCTTTATACACTAATCAAAAAGGTGATACTATATTATTACCCACAATGGAAAAAGTACACCCTAAAACAACATTAGAGGATATTAAATTAACTAGACCTAAAATTAAAAAACGAACTGAGCCAATAATAGAAACTAATATTAGCAGTTCAGGTGATGTTACATATGAAACTAAGTATTACCCAGATTCAAATAATTACTACTGTAATTGTCCTGGCACATGGAGAGCAAAAGATAGAAGATGTAAGCATATTAAGGCAATGGAATCTAAAGTTAAAAAATGAAATATATTACACAACACCCAATTAAAAAATCAGATTTAGGATTTCATGGAAATTTGTTTGGTGGTAAACTATTAGCTTGGTTAGATGCAGCAGCAGCTTCATTCGCCTGTGAATTTTGTGATACACCTAGAATGGTAACTAAATCAATTGATAAATGTGTTTTTAACAAACCAGCTAGAGAAGGTCAATTATTAAAAATTTATGGTAAGGTTGATAGTATAGGAAATACTAGTATTAATCTAAAATTAGAAGCCCGATCACATAATGTATACAATGGTAAACAAAATGTTATACTAGCAACAAACATTACATTTGTAAGAATAGATGAAATGGGAGATGCAATACCAATATCAGAACGTGTTAGAGCTAAATTGAAAAGAGATGAAAGGTAGATATTATTGCGAAATGGAAAGCCCTATATACAGGCAAATAATAGCTGAAAAACTAAAGCTAGAAAAAAAACAAGTTAAAGGTACTAAAAAAGGAAAAAGAAAAGTGCGCAAATGCGAGGTTACTTAAGAAAAAGTTTGTATATTTAGCCAAATAAAAGGTTATGACATATAAAAGATTTAAAGAAAAATACTTAATACAAGATTTTAGAGATAATAGTGGTAAACCCAAACATACTAGATATTATAAAAAATATTTTTATATTTTTAGAAACCAATTATTAGAAGAATTTGGTCCTCAATTAGATATACATTTTTGTTCCAACCCAGATTGCCAATTCCATACTAATAGTATACATTGTGGTAAACCTATTATAATGGAATTAGATCATATAAATAGAATAATTAATGATGCTAGACCCGAAAATTTAAGATCATTATGTGGTTTATGCCATTCCCAAACTGATGGGTATAAAAATAGAAAAACCCCAATCACAGAATATCATCAAAAATTATTAGAATTACAAGTTTAAAAATTAATTATGCCTAGAGAAAAATCATATATATACCCAACAGTATTAGTATTTAAAACATCAAATAGATCAAATGCTAAAACTAAGATAAAAGTTTATAAAACTAGAAACGTAGATGAAGTTATAAATGATCTTGAAAAAGATAAACTTCCCGGAGTTCCTTCTAAAGCAGAAATATTACATTTATCAATAGGAGAAAGTTTCATCCCAAAATATAAACAACGGTATAGTTTATAATATTTATTGTTATATATACTAAACTATGCCTACATTTACATTTAATAACCAATCATCAACAACAGCTATTGCCGTTTTAGACCCAGAATTTGGTCAAAGTTCTATTTCTACAACAGTACCAAAATATTTTTCTGGTGCATCTTTAACAAATTTAACCAACATATCAGAAGATAAAATTGTTATAAATGACTATAAAATAGGTGTAGTAGTGCCTCCTGGTAATTCATCTTTTGAATTTACACCTTCAATATCATTACCAACCTCAGATGTAATTATTAGAGGAGCAGGGAATTGTAGTGTTGTTTATCAATATGGAGCTACAACCATAAACGTTTCACCCAGTGAATTAAATAGAAGAGAAGGATAATACTCCTAGCTTAATTTTCTTTAAAAACTTCATGGTAAATATTTTGAGAAGCAAAATATTGTTCGTATATTCACCAGGTAGTTAAGAAAAGCTTAACTCATTAAATAAAAA
>TARA_B100001093_G_scaffold378361_1_pt1 | contig 12030 bp, 9 predicted proteins | sample TARA_B100001093 | Tara Oceans TARA_B100001093 (sample SAMEA2623116) | marine metagenome | biome: marine biome (ENVO:00000447); feature: surface water layer (ENVO:00002042); material: "saline water (ENVO:00002010), including plankton (ENVO:xxxxxxxx)" | depth 5 m
CCCATAGGTTTTGGAATTATGGCTTACGGAGCCACCTATTTTATAGTGCACGATATTTTTATCCACCAGCGCTTTAAAATGTTTCGAAAAGCGAACAATTGGTATGCCAAAGGGGTCCGGAGAGCCCACAAAATGCATCACAAGCATTTAGGGAAAAAAGACAGCGAATGTTTTGGGATGTTGATAGTCCCCTTTAAGTATTTTAAAAGATAGCTTGTGAGTTCTCTCTATATGTGGCTCAATATTGGCTCTGTTGCCATTCCCTTTATATACAGCTTTCACCCCAAGTTACAACTCCACAAAAAATTTCATTGGCTTTTGTTGTCACTGCTGCTCACCATGGGCGTATTTATTCCATGGGATATCCTCTTTACGGTTAATGGGATTTGGGGTTTTAACCCTGATTATTTTTTAGATACTGAAATTCTTGATTTACCCCTAGAAGAGTGGCTTTTTTTTATATGCATCCCCTTTGCTTGTGTATTTACCCATTATGCTTTACTGATTTACTTTCCCAAAATGAAACTCAATATAGCAAACACAAAACGCCTGGCAATTGGACTCATAACAGTATTATCTATTGTAACATTATTTAATTTGGACAAGTGGTATACCTTGGTAAATTTTAGCTTGGCAATTCCTCTGACCCTGATAGTGTTAAAATACAACAGCAAACTTCTACAACACTTCTTCCTGACTTTTTTGGTGATGCTCATTCCCTTTTTTATTGTCAATGGGGTGTTAACGGGAAGCTGGATTGTAGACCAAGTGGTTTGGTACAACGACACAGAGAATTTAGGATTGCGAATAAGTACCATTCCAATTGAGGATGGTATTTATGCATACTCTATGATTTTGATGAACTTATTTTTCTTTGAATATTTTTCCTACAGATCTAAAAATTAAAAACTTTAATCCCTAAAAAAATAATTTTTTTTTAAATTTGATTATAAAACAGCCCCAAATGCTTTTGCAAAATAAATCTCAAATAAACACCTAACAGTGCGTTTAAAATTTTATTTCTGCATAAAAAGAGCTAAAAACTTAAATCATGAAAAACCTACAAAAACTGCTTTACTGCGCAATCTGTATATGTTTTATTGCATGCGATACAGCTGAAGAAACCATTGACCCAATAATCCCCAACCCGGGAGCTTCACTGGCAACCTATAAAGTTACTTTTAATTTTAACTGGAATGCTGAGGACTTTCCTCTGAACTATCCGTCTAACGCACATTTTTCTAAACTCATCGGTTGGAGCCACACCCCTTCAAATACTTTTTTTAAGCATGGAACCATCGCCTCTACAGGGATTAAAAACATGGCTGAACTTGGCGCCACACAAGTACTGATAGATGAGCTCAATACAAAAATTGAGAACAATGAAGGGCTTGAAAGTGTGATTGGAACAGGTCTGGGAAGCGGAATTGGTGAAATTTCAGTAGACTTGTTAGTAAATGCAGAAAACAGTGCCATCACACTGGTCACAATGCTGGCGCCCAGCCCCGATTAGTATGTTGCTGCTGTGGCTGTTAATTTGTTGGAAAATGGAGCGTTTGTTGAAGAAAAAACAATTCAAGCCACCATATTTGATGCTGGAACTGACAGCGGAGAAAACTTTAGCGCAGCAAACAATCCAACAATGCCAAAAGCGCCCATAGCCATCACAGACTACCCCGCCCTCGCTAATGGTCTGCCCATCGCCATTGTTAAATTTAAAAAACAGTAAGAGTTTTTATGGCTTAGTAAGCGGTGTTGCTCAGCTCGACGATAATTTCATTTTTGCGATTGAACACTTCATAGGGGGCATTGTATCCAAGAAAAAAAAATTGATTGTTGTGAGACAGTCCTTTTTTGTCAAGAACAGCCATTAATTTTGTCTTGTACTTTTCTATTTTTTTGGCATTTGCCCAACCACCAAAACTAATGGCTGCAACGGTTTTTACGGACTGCTCTTGGAATTCAATAGTCTCATTGTTAGGCAATGGAAGCTTGTCAATTTTAATTTTTTTTGGAACCAAAAAAAACATCGACATTGAATCTTCTAATGACATCACAACAGGAGATGTCATTGCTATTTTTTCATTCCTGTCATTATTCCCAAAAATATAGCCCGCCAAAACAGAAAAACCTTCGGACGAGGCATCTTTAAAATTATTAGTGGAAAGCTTTACACTAGAAAACAATGCCTTATCATAGCGGCGTATTTCGAAGTTTTGGAATTGTTTTTGAATTTGATAGGAATGGGTTTCAATACCATACTGACTTTTTAAAGCAAAGAGTTGTACAACAATAAATGCCAAAAGCAGTGTTACAGCTAAAATTGAAAAAAACTTCATTATTTTCAATTTAGTAAAATTAATAGGAGAGTAAGTGCCCTGGTTTTGAAGTCATCTTCTTGATAGGAGGTGCAAACTGAGTAAGTTTAATCCCCTTAATTGCTATTTTATACTCCTCTACTGTTGGGGTTCTTCCTAGAATGGCAGATAAAACAACAACCGGAGTAGAAGCCAGTAGGGATTCGCCTTTTTTACGATCGGAATCTTTGACCACTCTTCCTTGAAAAAGACGGGTGGAGGTGGCCATAACGCTGTCGCCTTTTTCGGCTTTTTCTTGGTTGCCCATACACAGGTTACATCCGGGACGCTCAAGATATAGTATATTGTCATATTCCGTACGAGCCGCTCCCTTAGGGGCTAAATCATCAAATTCAAATCCAGAATATTTCTGAAGAATTTCCCAGTCGCCCTCTTCTTTGAGTTCGTCAATAATATTATAAGTCGGTGCTGTCACAACCAAAGGTGCTTTAAACTCGACTTTACCAGAATGTTCTTCTAAATTTTTAAGCATTCTAGCGACTATTTTGATATCGCCTTTGTGAACCATACAAGAACCTACAAACCCAAGGTCAATGTGTTTTTCCCCTTTGTAAAAAGAAAGCCCGCGGATGGTATCATGGGTATAGCGTTTGGAGACATCTTCATTGTGAACATCTGGATCGGCAATCATGGGCTCGTCAATAATATCTAAATCAACTACAAATCCTGCGTGATACTTGGCATTTTCATCTGGCGTAAGCGGTGGTTTTTCGCCTGAGTTAATTTGCTCGATTCGCTTGTTTGCCATGTCAATAAGCCCTTGCAGAACTCCAGCCTTATTGTCCATGCCCTTATCAATCATGATTTGAATTCTGCCTTTAGCGATGTTAAGGGATTCAATTAATGTATCGTCCTGAGAAATACAAATAGAAGCTTTGGCCTTCATCTCTGCAGTCCAATCGGTAAATGTAAAAGCTTGATCAGCCAGAAGCGTTCCTATATGAACCTCGATTATTCGACCCTGAAATACATTTTCACCATTAAATTTTTTAAGCATTTGCCGCTGCGTCGCATGTACAACATCACGAAAATCCATATGATCTTTCATCTTACCTTTAAAAGTGACCTTAACGGATTCCGGGATTGGCATAGAGGCCTCACCAGTGGCCAAGGCCAGTGCAACGGTTCCAGAATCTGCTCCAAAGGCGACCCCTTTAGACATTCGGGTATGTGAGTCCCCTCCAATGATAATGGCCCAATCGTCTATTGTGATGTCATTCAATACCTTGTGAATAACATCGGTCATCGCATGGTATTTTTTTTCTGGATCACGCGCAGTAATGAGTCCAAAATTATTCATAAACTTCATAAGCCTAGGAATATTTTCCTGGGACTTTAAATCCCATACCGAAGCTGTATGGCAACCGGATTGATAGCCTGCGTCAACAATCGGAGAAATGACCGTTGCGGCCATCATTTCTAGCTCCTGTGAGGTCATCAGACCCGTCGTATCTTGAGAGCCCACTATATTGACCTCCACACGAACATAAGAGCCGGCGTGAAGTATGGCTCCAGAAGTTCCCACTGCATTTTTATTGAATATTTTCTCAACAGCTGTCAATCCTTGATTTTCAATTGAAATTTCTTTAGAGGTTGCAAATACAGGCGTTATTTTTTCTCCAAGGGCCTTTGCTGCAAAAGATTGTAACTTTTTTCCAAATACAATAGCATAGGAACCACCAGCTTTCATAAACTCTATTTTTTGTGGAGTAAAGGCAGAAGAGACATCCATTAATTCCACGTCTCCATTGTGGAGTTTTTTTGTTTTTGTGTTTATGGTCAGTACTGTACCGGTATCGACGGAGTACAACTGTTCTAAAACAGGCTCTTCATTTTCGTCAAGAATAAGATTTCCTAAAGCATCCAACTTTTTCTTCCAATTTTTTAAGTCCAATCCAATACCCCCTGTAACCCCAACCGTTGTTAAAAAAATTGGAGATATCCCATTTGTGCCTGCTACCACTGGAGCAATATTTATAAAGGGAATGTAATCACTGGCTTTTTTACCAATCCAAAGTGCAACGTTATTAACCCCAGACATTCTTGAAGAGCCAACTCCCATAGTGCCTTTCTCTGCAATTAACATCACGCGTTTGTCAGGGTGCTGGGCTTGTAATTCTAGAAGCGCTTTTTGCTGTTCTTTGTTGTGCTCAAACATAGATTGCCCGTGCAATTGCCGATCAGACCTTGAGTGTGCATCACCGCCGGGTGAAAGCAAATCCGTAGAAATATCTCCAACACCAGCAACAAATGTAACCAGCTTAATTTCTTCTGGCAAATCTGGTAGTTTGGTGAAAAATTCAGCCTTGGCATAGCTCTCAATAATAGCTTTGGCGATGCCATTGCCGGATTTATAGGCTTTTTCCAAACGCGCAGTGTCTGCCTCGTAAAGAAAAACTTGAGTTTTTAGAACCGCGGCAGCTTTCTTGGCCAAAGTAATATCGGCTCCCAAAGCCACATCTAAAAGAACCTTAATTGAAGGGCCTCCTTTCATATGTGACAAGAGTTCGAAAGCAAAATCAACTGTTATCTCATTGACAACAGTTTTACCAATAATGATTTCTTTTAAGAAGTTGGCTTTAACGGCAGCTGCGGTTGTAGTTCCTGGCAATACATTATAAAAAAGAAAATTTAGAGAGTCTTCTCTGTATTGGTGATTGATATCTCTAATCTGCGCTATAAGTTCAGTCAACAACTCAGCGCTGTCAATAGGCTTTGGGTCAAGGTTCTGATTTTTCCTTGCCTCAATTTCATTTAAATATTCAACGTATAAGCTCATAAATTTTTTTATCAATGCAATCTAATTGGATGCAAATTAAAAATTTGACAAATATTGATTTGCTTCTTGTACAATATTGTTTAATCCTATTAGTAAATGTACAAATTTATAAAAAATGAAACTGTATTAAAATTTTAAAAAAAACAGAAAATACTTAATACAGACTCTCAATAATTTCGTCAATACTGATTCCCTCTGCCTCAGCTTTGTAATTTTTTATGATTCGATGGCGCAAGACACATTTGGATACCGCTTGAACATCCTCACTGTCGGCTGTAAATTTACCTTTCAATACAGCATGTGTTTTGGCTGCTAAAATCAAATTTTGTGAAGCTCTGGGGCCAGCACCCCAAGCGACGAATTGCCGAATCGATTCAGAGGCATTTTCTGAACCCGGTCTTGATTTAGAAATCATTTTAACAGCATATTCCACTACGTTATCTGCAATCGGTGTTTTTCGAATGAGATTTTGAAATTCTAAAACAGAAGAAGCATCAAAAACGACATTAAGATCTCCTGCGTGAGTGGAAGTCGTTTGCTTTACGACCGCTACCTCCTCTTCAAATGTTGGATACTCAAGGTTGATAGCGAACATAAAGCGGTCCAATTGTGCCTCTGGAAGCGGGTAAGTCCCTTCTTGTTCGATCGGGTTTTGCGTTGCCAAAACAAAATAAGGTTTTGACAAATCGTAATGGTTGCCCGCAACAGTTACCGTGCGCTCTTGCATGGCTTCCAAAAGCGCCGCTTGCGTCTTAGGGGGGGTTCGATTGATTTCATCAGCCAGTACAATATTTGAAAAAACAGGCCCTTTGATGAATTTAAAATTTCTATCCTTGTCTAAAATCTCACTTCCTAAAATATCTGAGGGCATCAAATCCGGCGTAAATTGTATGCGCTTAAATTCCAATCCCAAAGCTTTTGAAATGGTATTTACCATTAGGGTCTTGGCCAAGCCCGGTACGCCGATAAGCAGAACATGTCCACCTGAGAAAATAGAAATTAAAATCTGTTCAATAACTTTATCTTGACCCACAATCACCTTGGCAATTTCTTGCTTTAAGCTTTGGTAGCTGTCGAGAAAGGCTTTGATGGCTTTGACGTCAGACATTATCAATCCTTAATTTTAAACCAATTACTGTTAAAGTCACAACTTCTCAAATCTCCATTGATTTTGATATAGGTGTCCATAATTTTATCTTCCTGCCAGGTTGAAATGGTATTGAGTTGTTTTTCCTGCAACGCCAAACTCTTTATTTTGAGATAATCTTTGGCAAAATCAGCCTCGTGCTCATTGACTCGCTGGGTAACCGTCATAATTTTGAATTTAATTGGATGGACGCGATCTTGATCTTTATAAACTGGACTTACCTCGTTGTCTTTTAAATTTTGAATTTGAGCGTAGAGCTCTGGATCCATTTTGGTAAGCTCAAAATTATAGTCTTGGGTTTCAGGATTTCTCAATTGGCCACCATCAAATTTAGTTTCTTTTTCATCGCTGGCTTCGAGAGCAGCATCGGCAAAGGATATCGATCCGTCTACAATTGCCTTCCTTACTTTTTCAAGTTTTTCTTTTGCATAATTAATGGCGTCGTTTGTGAGTTTGGGACGCAATAAAATATGTCGTGTGTCGTATTCTTGACCTCGAATTTTTTCTAAGTATATGATGTGATACCCAAAATCTGTCTTAAAGGGCTCAGAAACATCGCCTTCATCCAACGAAAAAGCCACATCCCTAAATTCTTTTACCATCAAGGGACGCTTTTTATTGAGTGTATATTTACCACCCGTTCGTTTGGATCCAGGATCTTCGCTGTAAAGAACAGCCTTGGTTGTAAAGCTGCTGCCATTGTCTAAAACATCGGCTCTAAATTCTCGCAACCTCTTGACCACTTTATCAACTTCTTCTTGAGTTGTTTCGGGAACGACAACGATTTGTGCCACTCTGAGTTCGGTTCCAAAAAGAGGGCGTTCATCCTTTGGAATTTTATTGTAAAACTGTCGAACTTCGTCTGGAGTCACTTCTATTTCTTCCACAACTTTTTGCTGCATTTTTGAAGCCATTTGTCCGTTCTTATTGAGTTCATACATTTCATCCCTAAGATCCTGCTCAGAGGATTTGTTATAATAAGCTATCAACTTTTCCATAGAACCGATTTGCTGTGCAAACCCTTCCAGTTGCTGGTCAACATAGGACCGAACTTCAGCATCATTGATGACAATACTGTCTTGTATGGCGTGATGAACGTAAAGTTTATCTTCAAGTAATTTCCCAAAAAGCTGACAGCGTGATATATCTTTTGTAGATACACCACTGGCTTCTAATTGAGCAAATTGTTTATCAATGTCAGAATCTAAAATAACAAAATCGCCCACGACAGCAGCAACGCCGTCAACTTTGATAAGCTTTGTGGAGTCTGTTTTTACTTCTTTGACAATGGTCTGTTTTTCATCTTCGATAATTTCTTGCGATTGAACAACTCCAAAAACAAAGACAATCAAAAACAATAGGGACTTATTCATAGATTTCAAATTTTTTATTTCTAAGGGCATCATTAACAATTTCACTTTTTAATTGGTTGACTAATTTAAGTTTTCTTTTGTTAATAATGATTTGTTTCAGCGTTGGGGTGACATAAGCCAAGGGTGCTGGTTGGCCTATTTCTAGAACATCTTTCACTTGCATCAAATATAACCCTAATGAGTCTTTGAGTTGTATAAAATTTTGTTTTTTTAGTAAAACTTTATTGAACCCTTTCTGAAGTGGGCCAATTTTAGAAATAACTTGATTTGAGTTTATCCAAACTGAGTCGTTCAAGAAAAATGAATTGAATTGAAGAGAAATGGTATCAAGAATTGCACGATCCTCAGCGTTATAGCGCTTAAAACGTCGCTTTATTTCATTGGAATTTGACATGCTCAAATTGTGGTTGATATAACGCAATTTAATCAAATCCTCTTTTAAGTAAAAAAGTTCTTTATTTTGCTTGTAAGCGAGCTCTAACTCTTGATTTGAAATGATTGTATCTAAGTTTTGTTTGGTCATTGCCTCAAGGTAGGCGGAGGTGAGTAAATCTGTTTTGTAATCTTTTACAAGTGTTTCAAATTCTTTTTGTTTTTGTGCCTCTAAATTTAGCAAAGCACCGTCCTGTAAAAGCTGTTGGGTCGCCCAATCATTAATAATATTTTGAATTTGAATTAAACTGTCCTGTACACTGAGGCCGTCAAATAAACCTGCATCAATTTTATCTTTCGTCAGAAAAGTGCTGTTAACTCGTGCAATGGCATCTTGATGGGTAGACTTGATGGTCCAATCACAACTGAAAACAGTCAGAATTAATATTATTAAAAAATAGCTGGACCTCATTTATTCTAAACTCGCTTTTAGTTTTTTGAGTATTTTGTTGTCAATATTGACCTTATATTTAATCCTCAGTGCTTTAATCCAGTCTGATTCTAAAACGGTCTGATACTCTGAAATGACGGCCCCTCTTGAATCCTCAAATGATAGGACTTCCGCAGCTGTTAACGATGTAATATTTAAAATTACATAGTTTGTATCAAGTTTGTAAATTTCAGAAATCCCCAGCTCAAGGTTTGTATTCTGAGGCAGCAGTGAATTGTCAAGTTCGAAATCTCCGTTACTAAAAATTATTAGTTGTGATTCCGAATTTATTTGATCAGAAATCGCCTCATTAGTTACACCATCCATCCATAGGTTTTGAACCCTATTTAACTGATTTTTATCATTTGAACGCACCAAAGTTCCAGAAACTTTAGCAGTTGAAGTAAATTTTGAGACATTGTCTTTAAAATACTGCTTCAATCCCAAACTGTCTTTTTTGGCACTGTTCCATATTTTATCTTGCATGATGTCAAACAACAACAATCCCTCTTCATATTCTTTTAAAATATTGGCATAATCCTCGTTCTCATTTATCAAGTTATCTTTTTTGTATTCAAAAAGTTTGTCTTCTAGAAAATTCTCATATTGTTTGGCGATTAACTGATTTTTATCCGTTGATTTTTTAAAAGATCGCTTTCTTTTATTCAAAAAAGCCAGAAAATCCTCGATTGTAAAAATTTTAGATTCTATTTTTAAAAATATTTTTTGACTTATAGAGTCTTCTAAAACCCAGTCTGACTCGGGATCATTTCTTTCAAATTGTTGAGAAAATTGGTTCAAATCAGGCTGAGAAATCTCGTAGCGTTGCATCAATTTTTCAAGCATTTTTTCTCGAATAATACTAGAACGAGCATCGCGTTTTACTTTTTGCTCCAACTCCATTTTAATTTCTTCAAATGGTTTTATAGGACTTCTAGAAATTAACTTTAAAATATGCCATCCAAATTGAGTTTGGATGGGATTTGAAAGGGCTCCAATTTCATTCAATTCAAATGCTGTATCTACAAAAATTTCAGAACTGATATCTCCTGAGCCAAATGGATTCATCACGCCCCCTCTAGAAGAAGATCCTTTATCGTCTGAGTACTGCTTTGCCAAATTCTCAAAAGAAGAGCCTTGCTGGAGTAAATTGTAAAGCTCTTTAATTCTATTTTCGGGGATTAATGTGCTGTCCTTCTGTGTGTTAGCAATCATAATATGCGCCACCTGAACCTTGCCTTTGGAAGGTCTTTTATTTAAAACTTTAACAACGTGATAGCCAAATTGAGTCTTAAAAGGTTCTGAAGTTTGTCCTACCGGGGTTTTGAATGCGGCATTTTCAAAATTATAAACCATTTTAAAAGCTGAAAAATATCCGAGATCCTCTACAAAAATAGATTTCCCATCATGCATGGAAAGGCGAAGGCTTGAAAAGTCTTCGTTCACAAAGCGCGATCTTAATTCTTTTATTTTTTTATAGGCAGCTAAGGAATCCTGATCTGATTCAAAACGCACCAAAACATGTTGCGCTTTGACCTCATTAATCGAACGATCGTAGGCCTCACTCACCAAGGTTGCTGTTACCTCTTTATCATTTGTATAGGCTCTTAAAAGCTGCTCTTTATAGTTTTTAAATTCTTTCTGGTAGCTGTCTTTTTGATCGTAGCCAAGTGCCTTGGCTTCTTTTAATTTTAATTTATAATTGATATAAAGTTTCAGGTAATCGTCTATATTTTTTTGGCTCTGGTCTTGAACCAAATCCATATTTTTATTATAGACTCTTAGAAAGTCTTTCACTGTAATCTTCTCATCGGCAATGGACATCAAGGTTTTAGAATTGAGAGACTGTGAAAATGATATGTTTTCAGCCCCAAACAAGAAGATTAAAGCCAGAATTACTTTATACATAGTAGATAGTTTTTGAGAAAATAAATTTAAAAATATTGAAAAAATTCGAATCTTAGGGGGGCTGTTGACATAAATTATCGTGAATAATTTGGAGCTTCTTTGGTGATCATCACATTGTGTGGATGACTTTCACTGATGCCTGAAGATGTAATTTTAACAAATTGACTGCTGTCTTTGAGAATTTTAATATTCTTGGCACCACAGTATCCCATACCAGCGCGAATGCCGCCCACAAATTGATGGAGACTTTCAAAAAGTTCGCCTTTATAGGGCACGCGTCCAACGATACCTTCAGGCACTAGTTTTTTAATATCATCCTCTACATCTTGAAAATAGCGGTCTTTACTGCCTTGTTTCATGGCTTCCACAGAGCCCATACCACGGTAAGATTTAAATTTACGACCCTCATATATAATGGTTTCTCCTGGTGATTCTTTGGTGCCTGCCAAAAGAGAGCCTAGCATCACACAATCGGCTCCTGCAGCAAGTGCTTTTGGAATATCCCCAGTGTAGCGAATACCGCCATCAGCAATGACGGGAACCCCTGTTCCTTTAAGAGCTGCAGCGACTTCCAAAACCGCTGAAAATTGAGGAAATCCAACACCTGCTACCACTCGAGTGGTACATATAGACCCAGGTCCAATACCAACTTTCACTGCATCTGCGCCTGCTTCAACTAAGAATTTTCCCGCGGCAGCAGTTGCAATATTTCCCACTACAACATCCAATTTAGGAAACTTTGCCTTGACTGTTTTTAAAACGTTGACGACCCCTTTGGTATGACCATGGGCTGTGTCAATGACAATGGCATCAATACCAGAATTAACCAAAGCCTCAGTGCGTTCTACCGCATCATTGGTCACACCAATGGCTGCGGCCACTCGAAGTCGGCCATATTGATCTTTATTTGAAATGGGTTTTTGGGTGAGTTTTGTGATATCTCTAAAGGTGATAAGTCCAATGAGTTTGTCAGAGTTGTCAACCACAGGTAATTTTTCAATTTTATTCCTTTGTAGTATTACCTCCGCTTGCTGCAGAGAAGTCCCTTCAGATGTGGTCACTAAGTTTTCTGAGGTCATTACCTCAGTAATGGGGCGCGCATTGTTTTTTTCAAATCTGAGATCTCTGTTGGTAACGATCCCTTTTAAGACATAATTTTTATCGACAATAGGAATGCCACCAATGCGGTGTTCTTTCATACTTTCTTTCGCGTCCAACACTTTGGCATCCAACTGTAATGTAACAGGGTCTATAATCATACCGCTTTCGGCACGCTTTACCTTGCGCACTTCAATGGCTTGTTGTTTGATGGTCATATTTTTGTGCAAAACACCAATACCACCTTCTCTGGCAATGGCGATAGCCATGGCACTTTCAGTCACAGTATCCATCGCAGCCGAGACAATGGGGACATTTAATTTAATATTTTTGGAGAATTTACTAGTGATATTCACCTCACGCGGCAGAATCTCTGAATAGGCAGGAATCAATAGGACATCGTCATAGGTGAGTCCTTCGCCAACAATTTTAGAAATGTGTGATTGCATTGCAATTAGGTTTAATTGCATGCAAATTTAAGGTTT
>TARA_B100001093_G_scaffold118873_1_pt1 | contig 12024 bp, 11 predicted proteins | sample TARA_B100001093 | Tara Oceans TARA_B100001093 (sample SAMEA2623116) | marine metagenome | biome: marine biome (ENVO:00000447); feature: surface water layer (ENVO:00002042); material: "saline water (ENVO:00002010), including plankton (ENVO:xxxxxxxx)" | depth 5 m
ATTACAGACAAGTACGAAAATGAATTTTTTCCTTGGATGGAAGAAAACTGGCAACTATTTACTGGTGTAGAAGAAGCAGGTATTACAAAGGAACAATGGCTAAATGCACCATACGGTATAAAACGTTTCAAAGGCATTATAAGATTTATGAACAGTGAGGATTGGAGTGCCAGACTTCCAGAAACAAAAGAATATATAAATTTAGTTAACAAACAACGAGGATGGACGGAAAAATTTCCTGAGATATTTCCAATACTAAAGGACATAATATGAATGTAAAAGAAGAAAACTTTTGCATTGTTCCTTTTGTACAATTAAACACTAGAGGCAAGGGCGATGCTAGAGTATGCTGTAGTATTGAAGGTATTGACTATGGTATTCCAAAAGAAATGACTCTAGACGAGATAACTCCTAATACTTATTCTAGTGACACTAATGTATATAATTTAAGTAAAGATAAGATTGAAGACTTATGGAATGGTCCTTTTATGAAAGACTTCCGTATGAAAATGCTTAACGGAGAAAAACTTAGTAACTGTGAATTCTGTTACAGAATGGAAAATAGTGGATTTGGAAGTAAACGTACCGGTAAGAATAAAAGATTTTTAGAACGTGTAAAACCGCATTTACAAAAGTATTATGATGCAAATGGTTATGTGGATGTTATGCCACAATGGTGGGAAGTACGATTAAGCACTAAATGTAATTTAAGTTGTGTGATGTGTTCGCCTAATCTTAGTAGTATGATGTACAAAGAATACTCCAAGTGGGGCAACAAAATTACAAACCAGATGCAAGGTAGTTTAGATATTGCCAAACGTTCAGGTGAAGAGTATCTAAGTCAAAGTAAATTTTTTAAAGAACAAATAATGACTAACCTTGAACATGTATTGTACATGGAGTTTAGAGGCGGCGAAGTATTTGCAGATAGACACAGTATTGACTTTATTTGGAGTATTGCTAAAACAGATTATGCAAAAAATATCAGTCTTGATATAAGCACTAATGCAACACTAATAACAGATGAAATAGTAGATCTATTAAACCATTTCAAAGGTGGATTACTTCGGTTTAGTATTGATGCTGGACAAGAAAAAGATGAATTAATACGTTACCATACCAATTGGGATAGTGTTATAACTAGTATTGAAAATTCAAACAACTTACATAACGAATGGGAAATGGTAACACAGACTTGTCTGCAAGCTCTTAATTGTGTAGGACTAGTTCCTATGCTAGAATATTTTGACGAAATGTGCAATCGTACTAATAACGAACGGTTTCATTTAGGCTTTACAAGTGTCCGTGGCAAAGAATGGATGCGTCACGAACTTGTACCGCTTAGTTATAGACAACAAGAAATTACTGACCTCGAAGAGTTTATTAAAAGTAGTTGGTTATGTAATTCAAGTAAACACAAACGTAGAGAAACTAAAACTATACAAGGACTTATAAAAGCATTGTCTGCAGAAACTAAGATAGATAATGTGCTTAATAAAAAAGCAAGAGAATACTATCTCAAACTAAATGAATTGCGTAACGTAGATTACTGGAAAACATTCCCACACTTGGAGTACTTAAATGAGTAAACTAGAAACATTATGTCCGGTACCGTGGATGAGCCAAAGTCTTAGAGCAAATGGAGATATTCGTGTATGTTGTCAAGCACAGCACGGACCAACAGGCGGCCTACTGCGTGATGAGGACGGAAAAGAGTATAATGCTCGTACAGCTGATCTTAACAAAGTTCGCAACAGCGAATTGTCAAAAGAAATACGCAAGTATATGATGGAAGGCAAATGGCATCCTGAATGTGTTCGTTGTCAAACAGAGATGGAATCGGGCATGAATGCTCGTATTGATTACGAAAATAAAATTTGGATTGACCGTGGAGAATTTAGTTGGGAAGATTTATTATCTAAAACAGCTGCCGACGGCACAATTGAAGAAGACGAAATAAATTGTAGTTTTTATGATGTACGTTTTGGTAACTTATGTAATTTAAAATGTAGAATGTGTGGTCCTACTGACAGTAGCATGTGGTATGAAGATCAAGTTAAACTATGGGGTGATACTTATAAAGACAGTCATGGCAAAGTTAAACTTATTAAAAATGCAAAAGGAAAATACGAGCCTGAAACAAATCTATACGATTGGCACGAAAGTGACCACTATTGGATACAAATGGACAACAACATTGATCAGATACGTAAGCTATATATTGTAGGTGGCGAACCGTTAATGATTGATAGACATTATGAATTCCTACAAAAGTGTGTCGATCGAGATTGTGCAAAAAATATTATTGTAGAATACAATACCAATATGACAAATATACCACAGCGTGCCTGGGATGTTTGGAAACATTTTAAACAAGTAAACATTGGTGCTAGTATTGACGGAGTAGGCGACTTACAGTATTACATGCGTCCGCCAAGTAGGTTTAACAAAATACACGAAAATTTATTAAAAGTAAGTAAAGCTGAAGGCAACTTTAAAGTATGGATAGCTGCAACAATTAATGTGTTTAATGTATTGCACTTTCCTGAGTTTATGGAATGGATACTACTTAATAAAATACCTAAAGTAAATGACGACGAGTGGCGTCCTATAATTACACCACACCCCTTACACGGTCCAAAGTTTTATAATATTAGAATGTTACCAGGTTGGGCTAAAGATCACATCAAACAAAAGTACGAAGACTATAAACCACGACTGTTAAAAATAATTGATGAAAGTGATTTTACCGAAGAACGTAAAGAAGCTAGTAGAAGAGATGCAGTTGGATTGTTAGACCAATATGTTGATTATATGTATGCAAAGGATTTTAGTGAACACCTAGAGCAGTTTTGGTATGCAACTAGAAAGTTAGATAAAATTCGTGGGCATAGTATTGAAAAGTATATACCTGAGCTATATGAACTCTTAAAGGATACTGAAAATGAAGTGCAATTATCCAAATAGTGGATTGTATATTTCTTCTATGGGTAATGTAAGTCCTTGTTGTGCTATCATCCATGGTATAACTTTTGAAAATGTTGATCAATTTTATTCCAATAATTTTTTTACAAGTATAAGAGAAAATAATAACAATAATAAAATACTAGATCATCCTGCTTGCAAAACATGTAAAATAAATTTAGACAATTCACAAATAAGTCAATTAGACAGAAGTAAAAAAATTCTTAAAGAAACTTCTGATGTTAAAATAAGAAGGCTTGACATTGCATTTAGTAATACATGTAATCTTGATTGTGTAATGTGTACAAACTTTTATAGCAGTAAATGGAATAAAGTTATTGAATCTATGCCTGAAGAAATACAAAAATTTACAAATAAAAGTACAGGAATGTATTTTTCAATGTCGTACGAACAAATAGATAATATTATAGAATCATGTGGTTCGAGCTTAGAAAGTATTATAATAAAAGGAGGAGAACCATTTTACGATAAAAAAACTATATATTTTTTAGATAAATTAAGTGATATAAATCCAAATGTAAGATTGAGCATTGTATCGAATTGTACTATTATTAATGAAGACATTTTAAAAAAATTTAAAAATCTATATGTTGTTGCAAGTGTAGACGGAATATTTGAAATATACGAATATGTGAGAGGATTTAATTTTTCTGAAGTAGAAGAAAATATAGATAGAATAATGTCTTATAAAAAAGGACTAGTATTAAATTTTACTGCTAGTGCATATAATTTTGCTATTTGGCCTAAATTTTACAAATATTTTAAAAATAAAGGCATAAACAGTGTAATACAATTTGCAAATGAAAAATACCTAACAGCAAGTCATTTAGGCGAGACTATATTTCAAGAAACTGTTGCTAAAAGTCCTATAAAAATTAATCCAACGTTTCAGCAATTAACAGAACAAGATAAAAACAATTTTAAAACATATACTAAATTTATGAATAAATGGCGAGATATGAAATGGAAAGAAATTGATGTTTCTAGATATTGATCAAATAAAAACAATACAAATGGATCATACTAGTAGATGCCAACTTGCTTGCCCTCAGTGTGCTAGATTTCACGGTAGTCAAACTGAACTCAATCCTTACATGCCAATTAGTGATACAACAGTAGATGATTATAAAATTATACTAGAGCCTTTTGCTCCTAACTCAATTAAATTATTCCATTGCGGAAATTTTGGTGACAGTCTTAGCAGTCCTACGTTAGATGATAGTATAGATTACAGTTTAAGTAAGGGTGTTAAAGAATTTAAAATGGCTGTCAACGGCAGTGCAAGATCAATAGAATGGTGGAGAGATTTAGCACAAAAAAGTAGTCGTATTACTATTAATTTTAGTATAGATGGATTAGCGGATACAAATCATCTGTATAGAGTAAACAGTAATTTTAAAAAAATAATGGAAAACGCAAAAGCATTTATAGATGCTGGCGGCAATGCACGTTGGTATTTTATTGAATTTGAACACAACTATCATCAAATCGATGAAGCAAGACATATGGCAACTGATATGGGGTTTAAACAGTTTAATGCAAAGTATACTGGAAGATTTGCAGAACAACAACAAAAAGAAATTGCAACCAAAAAAGGCACTGTAATTGAAGATAAACAAGATAACCATAATCAAAAAGACATGCAGGAAATACAACAAACTTACAAGAGCTTCGAACATTATATAGAACAAACTCCTATTGTATGCAAATATAAACAAGAACAAAGTATGTTTATTGATATGGAGATGAAACTTTGGCCATGTACTTGGATGGGAGCACCTGCATATTTTGGTCCTAATAATCCGCAAAGAAAAAGTTTTGATAATTTGTATAAACTATACGGAAATGATTTTAACGACATGCGTAAGCACGGATGGAGTGTTTTAGAACATGAATTCTTTGCTACGTATCTCGATAGATCCTGGAATAACCAAAGCAACAAGTATAAACGAATATATACATGTGGTAGGACCTGCGGAAATAAATTTGAATTTAGTAGCGGATACGGAAAAAACACAAAGAGAGTAAACCTATGATAGTAAAAAATACACAACAAGATATTATCTTTGATACTAAAAAAACTAAAATTGGAATGAAAATTTCAGGAGGTGCTGATAGTGCCATAGTTTTATATATGTTGTCTAAGTATGTTACAGAGAATGACACTGGTGCAAAAATAATTCCTATAACAGTTAATCACGAAGGTAAAGATTACCAAGAACAATTTGCCAGGCAAGTAGTAGCACATTGTAAAGAAGTATTCGGTGACATTTTTGAAGAACACCGTACAGCAAGAAATTATACTCCGGACACTTACGCATCAACTCAACAAGATTTAGTTGAGTTGTTATATGAAAATAATATAATTGAATGTCATTATGTAGGAATTACTAGAGATCCTCCCAAAGATATTGTAGATACATTTGGGCTTAAAGGTCCTGCAGATGATAGATCTCCAGGACAGCATAGACAGCAAGTTTTAGATAATAGAATTTATAGACCTTTAATTAATATAGATAAAAAAGGTGTTGCTGAATTATATGATACGTTTGCAGTTATGGATACACTTTTTCCGCTTACTAGAAGTTGTGAAGAATTTACTAGTAATTTTTCAAAGCACTGTGAAACTGGTTGTTGGTTTTGCCAAGAAAGATATTGGGGCTTTGGTAGATATGTCTAAGATGTGTCCGTTAATATATAATGGCATAGCAACAGATCCTTCTGGTGGATATAGGCCTTGTTGTAGATTTGATCAACTACACAGTTTTTACGGTAAAATAGGAGAATATCGTTCAAGTAATTTATGGAAATCTCTTGAGGATGACTTTTTAAATGATAAATTTCCTCTTGGATGCTGGGACTGCGAAAAAAATGAAGATGCAAACGGATCTAGTAAACGCCTACGTGAAGTTTCAAATTATAAAGCAAAGTATAAAAAAGACAGCTTAGATAATGAACATTTAAAAAATATAGGTTATGACTTAATTGATTTACGTCTTAGTAATAAATGCAATCTAGGTTGTATAACTTGTAATCCTAAAAGTAGTAGTCTTATTAAAACAGAAGTTGAAAAGTCAACGGATAATATGGATCATTATAAGGCTGTATATAGTTGGGCTAAAGATAAAAATCTTACTACACCATACGATGATAATGATTTAGAACATTTATTAGAAACAATTCAGCCAGGCTCTAGGGTGTATTTTACAGGTGGTGAGCCTAGTGTTGTAAAAGGAGTTTTAAAATTCCTACAATCTTTGATAGATATTAAATTAAACGAAGATGTTACTATAGAATTTAATAGTAATTTTCAAACAGGTAATCCTAAGTTTATTAATCTGCTTTCTTATTTTCCTAAAGGATTGATGATGCCAAGTATAGACGGAATAGGAATACGTGCAGAATATATAAGATATCCTAGCAATTGGAAACAAATTGAAAATAATATAGAACTTTTTACAAAAAGTTGTCCAACATGGGTAACACATTTTGCACCTACAATTAGTATATTAAATATATTTTATTTAGACGAGCTTATAGATTTTTGCAATAGAAATAATTATACCTTAAGATTTACAAATATTTTGCACGGACCTGATTATTTTAATATAACTATATTACCAGAAAAATATAAAAAACTTGCTATAGAAAAATTAAAAAATATAAAAAATACCAACTGCTTGAAATTAGATCAAATACCGTTAATTGAAAAGTATATTTACAGTAAAGATACAGACTATACAATGTTGAATAAATGTAAGCGTAATTTACTTAAATCAGATAGTGTAAGGAATATAAGTTATAAAAAACACCTACCAATATTAGAGGAAATATTTCAATGCTTATAATAGGAAACAAAGAGTATGGATTAGCAAAGAGCTTATATAAAATATATCCTGACGCAATATTTTTAAGTCGAAGCTCCGGCTACAACTTAGGCAAACACGAAGTACGTGATAGTGTAGCTAGTATGAGTTTAGAACATGATGTTGTATTGTTGGTAAGTGCGTTAGGCGAATTTAAACAAACACTGCTTGCAGAAGCCATAGCAAAACAATGGTTTGAAAATAATCACAGCGGATATTTGATTGCATTAGGATCTAGTGCTGATACTCCAGTAAAAGGAAGTAAATGGATTTATCCTGTAGAAAAACGAGCATTGAGAGCATACATGCGACAACTAAGTCAAGCAGTCAGCAGTGACTCACCACCTAGGTGGAAAACAACTTATATTGCTCCGGGTAACATGCATACCCCTAAACAAGACGAGAAGATGCCGGACACATCTAAATTAGAGCCTACGTATGTTGCTGGCGTTATTAAATGGCTTATTGAACAGCCTAAGAGTATAAATATCAGTGAGCTGTGCCTAGATAGAATACAAAGTTGATCCATGCAAGAAAAAAATTATTTAAGACTACCTAACCCACCCAAAGAATTTGTTGACTTATGCGTAAAAGCAGTGGAAAAGTATAAGGATCAACCATGGAAAATAGTTATGTCAGATACTCATTTTTCTACTGATGTAGATGATAATGATTTAGAAAAATTCAAAAAAATTATACCTGAAAAGTTAGGCAATGTAAGCGTGAACTTAATTACAAAAGCTAGGTTACCTCTTGCACATATTGATAGGGGAAGAAAAGCAGCACTTCAAATGCCTATTGTAGCAGATCCTACTGTACATAAAGTTTATGTGCTACGTAAAGAAAAATTTTTTAAAAAACTTAAACCTGATACTTCAGATAGAGGGAAATTTGATAAACATAATAAACCTGAAGTTACAAAATGGGATAATCAAAGATATCCTGGAATGCCAATGTTTCATATCTTTAATAAAAAATACATGGAAATATCTCCCGTAGACCCTTTAATACCATATATTACTGACACAAGTGTACCTCATGGCGGAATACACTACGATGGCCAAGGGAATCAACCTACAAATGAACGTTGGTTTATAAGTGTATCACTTGCTGAAAGAACATCAGTTGCTGAAAGAGAACCCCTTTACAAACATTGGCTATAGTAAGGGTATGTGTTTTTAAAATCTTGATTACGTGAGCGATCTAAAAATTCAGTATGTTTTTTAAACTCAGGCCACAAGTGAGAATTATCTTTGCTAAACATATGATTAGTAAGATATTGGCATTGTAATTTTGTATCCTCTAATTTATAGTTGTACGTTTCAAATTTCTCTTTAATTTTATTTTTTGCAGCCATCGGTAATACAGTAATGCTTTGGTGAGCAGGAAAAGTTAAGTGTGTAGCGTTTACAGAATATAAGCCTGCATCTAATAACCATTCAATAGTTTCCGGCACATGCATTATATTCATTATAGTAACTGTTGGCCGTCCAACTACTCTTATAGGCACACCCTTTTGATAAAATTTTACAAACTCTTTTATGTTAGATAGAGCTTGTTGATGATTTGTATGATGTCTTTGGTATTCATTTTCTTCTTTTTTTATACTATCTAAACTTACGCAAAGTTCTATTTTATGAAAATGTTTCCAAAGTTCTTGGTGTTTTTGTTTAGGTAGAATGGTATTGTTAGTACTATAATTTAGTGTAATATTTTTTGCTAGATCTCTATCAACTGCTTCTTGTAATAGCTCCCAATGTTCTTTTATCATTAAAGGCTCGCCACCAGTAAACTTTATGTAATTTAAACTATCAAGTAAATCGTATGCTGAATCAATATTTGATCTTGTTTTTTTATGTTTAATTTCTGCTTTACCATAATATTCTTTTTCTTCGTCATATATACGATGACTAAATCGACTGCTACACATACGACATGCAAGATTACAGTCATTACTAATAGAAAGCTCTAAGTATGTAATTTTAGGATCATCTAAATTATATTCCCTAGTACCTTTGTTTGCATTTACTCTCTGTCTAAGACTACGCTTACCACTGTCTTGTTCTTCGTAACAACGCTTACAACCTTCAATGCGCTCACCGGATAAGGATTTATTCCTTAAATCCTTCATAAAGTTACTGTTGAAAATATCATTAATTGGTATGTTATTTAAATCATGTTCTTTTTCTGCACCAACAAATCTACAACACGGTTTAACTATACCAGTTGTACTAACCATTTGATGGTTCCAGAAGCTGGAACAAAATGTTTGATTATCCATAAATATATTTATATGCATAGTTTATATAGAAGGATGACTCTTGGAACCAGTAGCAAGTTATTTTAAATGGAACCCTACGGGGGCATTTTCAGTTGATTGGTACATAGGCAAACGTTGTAATTTTGCATGTAGTTACTGTGTAGACTATCTGCATGACTATACTAGCCCTCATGTTCCTTTAGAGAATATGAAAAAATTAGTAGACTTAATATATGCAAAAGAAGGCGACAATGTTTTATGGAGCCTTACTGGCGGCGAACCTACATTAAATCCTAAATTTTTAGATCTGTGTGCATACATTAGAGAAAAAGGTCGTAAGTACATCAGTGTTACAACTAACGGTTCACGCACATTAAAATATCATAAGGACTTATTTGATCTAGTTGACGGAATTACACAAAGTTTTCATTTTGAATTTATGGAAAACCGCATAGATGAATACATAGAAAAATTTATTGAACTTGAAAAATATAGACTAGAATTAAACGCAAAACTTGAAAAGGGCGAACCTAAAAAAACACTTATACTTAGATTTATGGTTGAAACAGGACAATTAGAAAATGTAGAACGTATGGATAAAGCATATAGAGCCGCAGGTATAACTAACATAGAACATAGATATATACGCCCGCCCGGCAAAGATAAAGGCAAAGGTATGCAACCTGAGGAGAAATTTGCATTTAAAGACAAAAAAGACCCTAATCAAATTACAGATAAAGCAAAAGTAGAAAAAATAGAAACAAAAGAAGCTAGTTATTATGGTCATAACGAACAAGGCGCAATTAAAGAAATTTATAAAAGCACAGCAGATCCTGATAAACGAAAATTAAAGTTTTGGTTCCAAGATGTTGATAAAAATTATCATGAAGAAGATTATCATTATAACGAATTAAACTACGATAAGAAAAATAATTATGAAGGATGGTTATGTTGGGCAGGACTTAAACATCTAAAAGTTACACCCCCAGGGGATATATACATTGGTAGCTGTCATGTAGGCGGCAAACGTGGAAACATATACGATAAAGGTAGTATTGATTTACCTACTGAACCTATACGTTGCAGTAAATGGCGATGTACTGATAATACAGATTTAAAGGTTCCTAAAATTAAAGATTGGGAACACTATCATCTAGTTAAAGATATGATAGAATGGAGTAAAGATGACAGATAGTAAACATTTAGTTATAGGAAATGCAAATAGAAATAGACAACAAAATTTTTATGAAAGATGGCAAAATGATCCAGCTAGTGTAGAACCTAGTATGGAAGATGTTAAGTGTGAATTACAACTCCAAGCATTATCGTTTTTTGAACCGTTAAATTTTTTAATAAATTACGGACACTTCAAAGAACAAATACAACCTTGGAACGATAAATGGATACCCTACTTACAAAGAGAAGGTGTTGCAAATAACAGACAAGCATTGACAGTGGTAGGACTACCAGGTAATACACCTGATCAATATGTAAGCAGACCTGAAGCAAGTATTGCTGCCGGTAGAGAATTAGATGAAACAGATTTTAATGCACCTACTGCTCTTTATAATGAATTGCAATGTTTACATCCGTTGTTAAATTATTGGAAGCCTTTAGGAAGAACAATGCTTATCAAAGCAAACAGAGGAGGATGGTTTCCGCCTCACAAAGATGAACCATTGTTAAATAGAACTTGCTTTCGAGTAGCAGTATTTTTAGGAAATGTAGACCATGAATCATACGAATGGAATATGGAAGGCAAAAATGTACTAATTAAACCTAATAGAGCATATTACATAGACACACGTAAAACACATAGAACAGCAAGTTGGGACGATGATAGTATACATCTTATAATGAATATACCAAAAACTTGGGAAAATGTAATTAAACTTGTATCGCAGACAAGGTTTTTCTAATAACAATAGATTGACAAGTTTGTGCAAAGGTGTTATAATAAAATATGAATGAAGATTTGAAATGGAGTAATTATGACTTTAGCAAAATCCCGTTTGACGACATTGTTAGCGTCGGACAAAGGACACTCTTATATAGAGACCTGTTTACTGTCAGTTGGTTGCTCGGAAGGTTCTGTAACTACAAATGTAGCTACTGTTGGCCCTACGCAAGAAGCGACCGCAAAGATCATCGACCTACAGACTTATGTCTCAAAACAATAGATAGTATAAAGGAGCAAGCCCGTGGAAATGGCTTTAATAGTTTTCATTTTTCTCTTAGCGGTGGTGAGCCTACCTTTCACCCTGGTTACTTGGACATACTCAACCATCTCGCTAATGATGTTAGGAATACTAATTACACTAGTGTTCACATGACATCAAACTGTAGTCGCAACATGCGATGGTTTAAAGAATATGTAGAAAAAGTTAAACCGTTTCATAGAGCAAGTATTACAGCAAGTTTACATACAGAACACTTAAACACAAAAGAAAAGATGCAGGATTTTGCAAATAAACTTATCTTGTGTCAAGAACATGATGTACAAGTTACTATCAATATGGTAATGGTACCAGACTGGTTTGAGCGTGATTGGGAGAACGCATTGTTCTTTCATGAACAAGATATCAACGTTACTCTTAAACCACAATCAGACCCTACTGCTTCTAAAATTGTTGAAGGATACAAACCAGAAGATCTAAAACGTTTATATAACGGAATGCCACAACGTGCCTACACTGAAAGCAAACGTATATGGTCAGATCGCCCCAAAGCAAAGTTTGAAGTTCCAATAGGAATGGACAAACCTGACGCAAGTGTGCCTTGGCATATGCAAGTTGAAATGAAAGATAGTAAAGGCAATAAGTACTACATGGACCAAGCAGAACGGTTTAATGCCTTTAATTTTAACAATTTTGAAGGATGGGCTTGCAATGCCGGTTACAGCGGACTTATAAT
>TARA_B100001093_G_scaffold115294_2_pt1 | contig 12014 bp, 9 predicted proteins | sample TARA_B100001093 | Tara Oceans TARA_B100001093 (sample SAMEA2623116) | marine metagenome | biome: marine biome (ENVO:00000447); feature: surface water layer (ENVO:00002042); material: "saline water (ENVO:00002010), including plankton (ENVO:xxxxxxxx)" | depth 5 m
TTTCAATTAATCGAGATGCGGCTTTCGCATCGAGTTTTTCGACCAGCTCAGCAATGGATTCGTTGGTGGTTTCTGAACTTGAAATTGACGATGCCTCCTTTTTTTGATCGCCTGAATCATTGGCCGCCAACAGAGTGACTATTTCATCTAACTCATTCATTCGAATGGGCTTCGCTAGGTAATCATTCATCCCTGCAGCAAGGCAACGACCCCGTTCTCCAGATACCACGTTAGCGGTCACTGCGATAATGTGGACCGACGGTCGACACCATGAATCTTTTGATTCGATCTTTCTTATATGCCTCGAAACTTCATAGCCATTCATCAACGGAATGTGGCAATCCATGATGACAATATCATACTTACCCGTCTCGAAGGCATCGATAGCAAGCCGCCCGTTATCAACGCGATTGCAGGTTACCTTAAGCCTTTTGAGATACATCATCGCTGCCTGAGCATTCACCTCGTCATCTTCAACGACGAGCGCGCTCAACCGTCGCCTAGTAGTACTATCTGAAGTAGTTCCCATACTCGCCATGGCGAAGCTCTTATCTGAATTTTCCAGAAAGGCTTTCCTCAATTGAGATCGTTTTAGAGGCCTGAAAATAACTGCATCTATTAGCGAGAAATGGCCCGGAAACGATTCTGATTCAGATAAGACTCCAAGACCAATAACGCGTGGACGACGACCGGCTTTCTCCAAGCCGGCTAAACGTTCCTCGATTAGATCTCCAAAAAGAGTTCTCGATATCACGAGGACATCCCACCCTGATTCGATCTCTGAGAGTTTGTGGAGAGCCTCCGCTTCGGTCGCGACCACGACAGGTCCCTTATCAAATCCGTCCAAAACCATTTTCGTCACTCGACGCGATGCGTCAATTTCGTCAACAATTAGAACACGTAATTCCTGACACTGTTCAAAAAACTTTCTCCGCTCTTGAACCTCACTGCTACTGATGGGCATAGAAAATGTAAATGTTGATCCCTGTCCCAGCAAACTCTGGACCGATATCTTTCCCCCCATTAATTCTGCGACGCGCTTCGAAATCGCCAAACCCAGTCCCACGCCTCCATGCCGTCTCTTGCTTGTTCTATCGATCTGGTAGAAAGGAGTAAAAAGATGCCGCTGTTCGTTATCGTCGATTCCGATCCCGGTATCCGCGACTTCTACTGTGAGCCCTCGATCAACCTCAAAAGTTTCTTCTCTGCAGGAAACCACAAGATTGACTTCTCCTCTATCAGTAAACTTAACGGCATTTCCAAGCAGATTCACGAGGATCTGCCTAAATTTCCCTGAGTCCCCGCAGACTGTTTCGGGCGTGTCAGAACGAATAGCAACAGTCATCGACAGCCCTTTTTTTCTGGCCGTGTGGTAAAACAGATCCACGACTTCATCAACGGCTTCATCTAACGAAAAAACTTTGCGCTGGATATCGAACCCGCTTAGTTCGCCTTTTGAAAAAATGAGAATATCATCAATAATTGAAACCAGCGCCTCGCTGCTAGATAAGATTGAGCCTGCCATTTTGAGCTTCGCCTCATCGGTTTCATTTTCCAAAAGCATTGAGGCCATGCCAATAATTCCGCTAAGAGGCGTCCGGATTTCATGGCCGATTGTGGCAAAATATTCTGTCCTCATGCGGTTCGCCTCCTCCGTTTTTTTTGTTGCCAAGGGAAGGTCATTTTCGATCTGTTTTTTGGCGAAAAATGACGCGACGCTATTACCGACATCAGAGCCGAGAATGATTAGAGCTTCATGAAGCGTGTTTTCCAGCCCGTTTTCCCGCGAAAGAAACTCAAAAATATAATCGGTCTCACCACTAACAATGATGGGGAACGCAATAGTAGGCTTTAGCCCAAGCTGCTGGGCATTGTTGATGCATTCCAGTTTGCCGAGTTTGTTAGGCTCTCTCACCCAGAAACTTTGATCTTTAAAGATCCCGTTGGCACCGACCAAACAGCGCTCAACCTCAATCCCCTCAAGACGCCTTGCGAACTCTTTAATTTCCGGTTTAGCCGCTTGCCCGTAGGAATTTGAAACGCTCAGTCTGGCAGTTTTTGAGTCGTGAACTTTCCAAGCAATACCAACGCACCACTCCAATCGCGTCACAATTGATCTGAGAATCTCTTTGACGGTCTCTGCTTCTTCAAAGTTTTCACTCAAAGCCTGAGAAATATCCAATTGAATACTGTGACGCAATTTATCAAGCTTTTGAGCCTCTATCTCGTCTGCGCTCGGGCTGTTCTCGGGCAACAAGCTCATTAGACCTAAAATCCTCAAAGGTAACCCATATGGGGGGGGATACCACCAAAGAAAATGGTGGCTCGCGAATGCTTAATTATGGTAATTATTAATTTTACGATTTTAATAAAAGGCTGATCGAATTGCTTCCGCCCGTCATTGTTTCTCGCAAAAGTCCCACCTCATAGAAAGATGTTAATATTTCCGGTTAGCCACCACTTACATGAAGTAGCCAGACCCGGGAACTCCCCCTGCCCCAGAGTCGCACTACCCCACCTCGACTGCCCAGCATAACCACGAATTGTTGGGTGAGGTTAATCACCACAAGTTTCATTATCGAAATCGTTTCTAGGAGCAAAAGCACGAGCGGTTCCAAAACTTGCGCGACTCTGGGGTTCTGGGGAACATTCACTCGATCGCCTTCTCTCGTAAATGTAGCGACGACAGGGATGCTCACAGACTGGACAAACTACTCGTTTAGTTTACGATTTTTTCAGGCAAGTCACGCATGCAGCGAAGCAAAAAAAAATCCCTCCTTTAACTGACAGTTAACTTTAGGACGGTAGTCCCATGAGAAAAAGCGGCTGCCTACTATCCCCCACGAAAAGAGTTCTCGCCTCCCATCACCTCTGCGCGAGAAAAACCCCTTTGATCTGAAGCGTAAGGACATAGATAGCATCTACATGTCATAATGCAGGAAAGTGAAACAGACCATGGTCGAGTTCTGAAGGTTGGCCTCATTGAGGATGACCCCATCATTCGAATGTTTTTGATCGAATTGATCAACAGGCGTCCTGAGCATTTTGACTGCATTGGAGCCTGGGAGTCAGCAGAGGCTGCAGTGAAACCATGCCTCAGCCACAACCCCGACGTGATGCTTGTCGATCTTGAATTACCCGGAGCATCAGGAATCGAGTGGATCTCGGAAGTTTCGCCACACCTTGTCAATACTGCTTTTTTGGTGATCACCGTTCATGATGATCCAGACAGGGTTTTCTCCGCACTGAAGGCGGGGGCAACTGGCTATCTCTTGAAGACGACGCATTCTTCAGACATAGCCGACGGCATTATCGAGGCAGCAAACGGAGGTGCACCATTGAGCAAAAATATTGCCAGGCTTGTGGTCAAGTCTTTCAATGAACCAGCCAAAGTAATAGAAAAGAAAATTCACGGCCTGACACCAAGAGAAAGCCAAGTTCTTCACCTACTGGCTGAAGGATTAGTTCCCAAAGAAGTGAGTGGTCAATTGGGCATCAGCTACGAAACAGTGAGAGAGCACCTCAAGTCGATTTATCGGAAGCTACACGTCAAATCTAGAACAGAAGCAGTGATCAAGTACCTTCGTCACTGATTTTCTTGCGAAACCCAGTCATCCTTTTTCCTCTTTTGCCCCCTGAATAGCGAAAGAAAACAGCCTTGGTATTGGTTGACCTCACGCACATCTCTGGAGATTGTAATGCCGAATGTCGTTGGATTACTGACGTTCGATTGGAACCAACACCAGTGCGATCTGAGATATCGTCAAAAAGCCAGTAAGTCACTCGAGAAGTGAACTCCCCGGCACGAATTCGCTTTGGGTGCCAAACCTGCAGAAGTATTTCAGGCGCTTTCCCGCCATCCCAATGTGGAAATCACTCTTTGCGGTTCCGCCCCACCACTCGCATCTTTGTGGGCGGATTAGTCTTGCCTGATCGCATCAAGATTGGGCAAGCTCACATCTATCAAGAGTCAAAAAGAGTCTCGACTATTCCCACCACTCGAGATTATCTGATCCAATTTAAAATCCCCGATTTTCTCTATGAGCGAACAAACTAAGAAATCCACAGAAGGTGCCTCCTCGCGCCGTAAATTCCTCGCAGGCTCTACTGCCGCAGCTGCAGCAACTGCCCTCCCCGTCGAACTTTCCGCTCAGGTAGCTGGAAGCGACGAAATTAAGGTGGGTATGATCGGCATGGGCGGTCGGAACTCCGGCGCCATTGTCCAGAACCTAAATGCCAACGACGGCGCCCGACTCACTGCAGTGGCGGAAGCCTTCACCGACAAGATCGACGGTACCGGTTTCCGTGGATCGGGTCTGCCAGCGATCACCAAGCAACTCGAAAAAATGGGCAAGGCCGGCCAGATCGACGTTCCCAAAAGCCGACAATACGCTGGATTTGATGCCTATAAGGCCGTGGTTGATCAAGTTGACCTAGTCTGTATCGCCACTCCTCCCGGTTTTCGCCCGATGCACTTCGAATACGCCGTCGCCCAAGGCAAACACGTATTTATGGAAAAGCCCGTCTGCGTTGACGCTCACGGCTTCAACAAAGTAATCAAAGCAGCAAAAGAAGCCGACCAGAAGAAGCTCAAAGTCGTCGTCGGCCTCCAGCGTCACTGCCAAGACTCCTACCTCCAGTCTTTCCAGAAATATCAAGAAGGAGCCATCGGCGAAATGATCGGTGCCTCTGCCTACTGGGTCGGCAACCGCCCCTGGACCGCTAATCGTGAGCCAGGCTATACTGAGATGGAATTCCAGATGCGTAACTGGCAGCAGTTCGACTGGTTATCTGGTGACCATATCTGCGAGCAGCACGTCCACAACCTTGACGTCATTAACTGGTTTGCCAGCGGTGATCCCATTATGGGAACGCACCCTGTTTCCGCTCAAGGACACGGCGCCCGCACCAACGAATCCGCCAAGATTGGCGAGATTTTCAACCAGCACTTCATCGAGTACCGCTACGGTCCGGAAGAAAACAACATGGCGATGTACAGTCAGTGCCGCCAAATCCCAGGTTGCTGGCGTCGCGTCGACGAAGAAATCCACGGGTCCGAAGGAATCATGATTCCCGGCAAGGGTACCATCACCGACCTTCAGGGCAACGTGAAGTGGCAGTATCGCAAGCCTCGCACGGGAGCCAAGAATCCGAAGGATGCCGAGCACGAGAAACTCTGGGATGCCGTTCTCAATGATAAGGCCCAGAACGACGCTTACTTCGGCGCGAAGAGCTCTTTGACGGCTGCCCTCGGTCGCGTCGCCACCTGGAGCGGTCAGCTGGTTAACTTCGAAGAAGCGATAGCATCTGACTTCAATATTATGCCGGAGGAGCTCTCCTTTGATGCGAATCCCCCCCGCATGCCGGACGAAAACATGGAATACCCCGCCGCTATTCCTGGCGAATGGCCGCTCCCGTGGAAAGCGTAATTGCTTCCAGCACTGTTAGATAAGTTCTTGAAGCCCGATTGCGCGAAGCAGTCGGGCTTTTTGCTTGAGTCTCCTCCTATCTGAAACAGCTCAAGGATTAAAAGCAACTTTTGTGCAAGCGGCCCCCTAAATTCCGAATCTTTACTGTTCTCGGATTCCGAATGACTTTACATTGAAGTTATTCATGAAATCCCTGCTTTCCTTTCTCATACTCCTGAACAGCATCAGCGGCTTAGCCAATGATCACCCCAACGTGCTACTCATCTGCGTCGATGACTTGCGCCCCGAACTGAATTGCTTTGGAAAGGAATACATTCACTCCCCTCACATTGATGCCCTTGCGGCGAAAGGTCGAATCTTCCAGAATCACTACGTCAACGCTCCTACCTGCGGAGCCTCGCGCTATACCCTTCTCACCGGCACTTACGGGTCCAGCAGCAACGGCGCGCTTTTCTCACGTGCTGGCGAGGTGGAGAAGAAGGCTAACGCCTTCCCCCCTTCGATGCCGAACTGGTTTCGCCAAAACGGCTACACTACGGTCTCGGTGGGGAAAGTCTCCCACCACCCCGGCGGACGCGGCGGCCCCGACTGGAATGATGAGAAGATTCCCGAGATGCCGAACTCGTGGGATCACCACCTACTCCCCTCTGGCGACTGGCAACACCCTCGAGGCTGGATGCACGGGCTCGCCAACGGTGAAATCCGAAAGGACGCCAAGGACATGGATGTCTTCCAGGCACTGGAAGGAGATGATGACATTTACCCGGACGGCATCTCAACCGACGAAGCCCTCGAGCAGATGAAAGAACTCGCGGCAGATGACAAACCCTTCTTTCTTGCTGTCGGAATTCTTCGCCCTCACCTGCCCTTCGGAGCTCCTGCCCAATACCTTGAACCCTACGAGGGAAAAAAACTCCCTCCAGTTCCCCATCCCGAAAAACCGGACTGGAAAACAACCTGGCACAAGTCCGGCGAATTTATGAAATATAATCGCTGGGATCGAAACCCTAACGAAGACGCAGAATTCTCCGAAGAGGTCCGCCGCCATTACGCCGCCTGCGTCACCTATGCCGACGCTCAGGTTGGGCGACTCATGAAGCAACTCGAAGCCAGCGGCAAAGCGGACAACACAATCATCGTATTCTGGGGTGATCATGGATGGCATCTCGGAGAACACTCTATTTGGGGTAAGCACTGCCTTTTTGAAGAAGCCCTGCGCTCCCCTCTCATTATTTCCTACCCCGGAATTCAAAAGCCGGGCGCAGCGACGAACTCCATCGTCGAAACGCTCGACGTATTCCCGACGCTTTGTGAGCTGGCTAATCTACCATCCCCCGATTTCGCAGACGGACAGTCCTTGAAGCCGCTGGTCGATTCTCCCGAAGCTGAAGGTCACCCCGCCTTCGCCTATTCTAAGAGCAACCGGACTGTCCGCACAGACACTCACCGACTTATCCTGCACAAAGACGGCTATGCGGAGCTCTATGACCATACATCTCCGGCCAGGGAGACGCAGAACGTCGCGGAGGACAATCCCGACCAGGTCAAAGCACTGAGCGCATTGATCGAAGCCCGCATTAAGAACTAGCCGCTTCAAAATGGAGAATCTGCGGCTATGGATGCCGCGATGTCTCCTTTTCGTTTTCTCTGCTGCCCGCCTCATCCTGAAAGCGCCCCTCTTCAAAACACGCCTGACCAACACCCTCGCACCCCCTATACTCGCCCCGACCGCGTCCATCTATGAGGACACCACGACCTTAATTCACGGCCATGATCTCTACGTCGTCAGTAACATGGCGATCTGCCTCGGCGAATGGAACGCGGTTCGTCCCCAGATCGCAGATTTCGGGTATTTTCATTTAGTAGGAACTGGCCGGTGTGTTTATTAACACACCCCGTCAGCGTCGCATGTGGCCTTTATCGGATCTCCATCGAATACATGGATTTAGACTCCGCGATAGAAAAGCTCAACCTCTCGGTTACCAGCTTCGATTCAGAAGCCGTCAACCTTGATGGGTTGATCAGGGCACGCCAGTTATCCCGCTAACTTCTCATACACTTTCACCGCAGTCAGGCATGCCAGCCCACAGGCAACGAGGAATCCTACGCATGCCAGCGCCAGCATCCATCGAGGAACTTTTCGTTCCCCTGTTAAGTCAGGCCGTGTTCCCAGGTAGATCAATGCTGCGGCTAAGGCCGGGATGCCAAGCACGGTCAATGCCTGGGCAATGGTAATTAATAACACGACACTGCCCTCTCGGGCCAAGGCCATCATCGCAACGCCCATACCCACGAGAAGGCAGGTGGTCGTCAAATGAACCGGCCAGGGCTGATCGAGCCGTGAGCCTCTGCCCAGAGAGTCGGACATTACCGTGCCTCCGATCAAAGCGTTCACCAGAAACGAGCTCAAAGCGCCCGCAAGAATTCCCCCTGCGAAAACGATTCGAGCCTTGGAGCCAAACAAGGGCTCCAATTGCAATGCTACATCTCCAACTGATCCCAGAACCACGGGTTCCGGATTACCGTAGAACACCCGATTCGCCGTCAGTAAAATCGCCACTGTCATCAGGCCCAGCACAGAAATACTGACCGTCGAATCAATCAGTCCTTTGCGGGCATCTCCCAGCCCCCACCCTTTTTCTTTCACCAGATAGGCTTGGTAGAAAGCGCCCGCGACCGAAAAGGTCGTTCCGATCATTCCAAGCAGTGGTAACAAATCGGGAGCCTCCGTCGCTTCGACCGGCACGAATTCCCGCGGAGCGGAAAACGATACGAAGAGGTTGATCAGAAAAGCGATGCTCATCAATCCAATCAGGATCTTCATCAAACCTTCCACAGAACGATACAAATTTCGCAGAAGATAGAGACAGGCGACAATACAACCATTGAAGACCAACAGGACTCCCAACTGGACAGCCGTCGAAAGCCCTCCCTTCCCTAACAGGGCCTCGACTCCACCAATCAACGCCAGGTTGTTCGACGACTGAAACAAGGCGATTAGCGTGAACAGAATAGCCCCAATCGCCACCGCCACCGAACGTCCCAATCGATCAGCCAATTCATCGCAGAGGCTGTTCTCATAGACTAAGCCTAACCGAGCCGAAAGAGCGACCATCGCGATCATGAGAATGGCAGCTACCAGCACCACCGGCACCCCCATCATTCCAAAGGTGGCTCCGACCTTCGAACTCGTCAGAATTGATCCCGGCCCGAGAACAACGGCAGCGACAATAATCGCCGGACCGATTGATTTGAGGAGTCTCTTCATAGTCAATCTCCAAGTGCCTTCCTCGGATTTATTTCAACGAGCTGTTCGATCTCAGAATCACTCAATCCAAGATAGCGGCTCAAATTCTCATGTAGTTGCTGCATTGTCAGGGTTGACCCTGAAAGGTTGGCTGACCCGGGTCGACGGGCAGCACCGGCCTCATCCACTTCCACAGGTTCGCCTGCCAACTCGTAAATCCCCGGCCCCAATCCAGCGGCTGAAATGGTATCGGTGACCATGAAAGATCGCTCGAGCCCTACCAGATCGAGGTAGTTCTTCAAAGCGTAGAAATCGATATGATGCCCGTCCGGAATGAAACCAATCCAAAGTTGATCCCTGAGGCTCAGAACTCGTTGAATGATGTTGTCATGACGAGGAAGATTCACCGGACAACCGTTTCCAAGGTGGGTGACCATGGTTAACCCCTGATCCACCGCAATTCGCAATTCATCCAGGCTCGCATCGGTGTGTCCCGCAGCCACGACTACTCCCTGTTCGGTCAGGTAGCGCGTAACCCTGCTTTCAGCATCGACTTCCGGGGCCAGCGTAATGATTCGGGCTAGACCTCCTGCGGCATCAAGCAAACGCTGAGCATCTTCGATATTGGCACGCTGCGTCGCAGAGGGTGAATGTGCTCCAATGTAGCCCGGCACCGGGCTCAGAAACGGCCCTTCTATATGAAAACCGGCGATCACTTCTCCGGCCAGTTCATCCCGGTCACGAAGAGAAGCAAGGTTGGTGAGCTTCCGCTCTAGGCCCTCGACTGAGTCCGTGATCACTGTCGCCAGAATCCGGTCGCCGCCATCTCTTCTGATCGCCGAGCAAGCGGTATGCAACTGCTCTCCGGTCAATTCCAGCGCACTGAAATCGACACCCGCGTAGCCATTCACCTGGAGATCAAAAGGGTTCACAACAAGGACGCAGCTCCGTTATCGAGAAACAAATGACAGTCAGAATGTGTCTGTAAGATTGAGGCGGGAACATCCGGACTGACCTCGCCCTGCAAAGCGCTTTTCACCGCTTCCGCCTTTCGTTCATCCGGAACCGTGCAGACGATCGTCCGACTCTTCATGATCTGCTGAACCGACATCGAAATCGCCTGCCGCGGAACGGAATCAAAATCGGGAAACCACCCCTCGCCCAACTGCTGCCGGCGACAGGCATCATCCAGATCTACGACAAGGTAGGGATCTGTCGTTACGAAATCCGCTGGTGGATCATTGAAGGCAAGGTGACCATTTTCTCCAATGCCGACAAACGCCACGTCAATTACTGTTTCAGCGATCAAATCTCCCACTCGACGGCATTCTTGTTGCGCCTCTTCTTCTCCGTTTAGAAAATGAAATTCCTGAAGTGGTAAATCCAATTGGCTCACAAAACGCTGCCAGAGGTATTTACGAAACGAAGCATCGTGAGAAATTGGCAACCCAATGTATTCGTCGAGGTGAAAGCCCTTAATCCGCGGCCAGGACAAATTTTTCTTACGCAAGCTTTCCAACATTTCGAACTGAGAAGCGCCGGTAGCCACGATAATCGATGCCGATTCATCGGAGTCCAGAACTTCCCGCAACCGGCCAGCACCGAAATCGGCCGCGGCAGCGCCCATCTCGGATTTGGAAGAAAACACTGAAACTTTCATGATGCAGCTGTTGCGGAAACGAGTTTTTCCAGCCGCTCTGCATATTCAACCCACACTTTCCGAGCGTGCCCGGAATCGTCGATATCCTGCCCTGCGTGAATCGCTGCTGCGAGGTGAGGTTCGATCGACAACCACCCGTCGTAGCCACTAGCCTGAAGGTCGCTAAGAATTCGCGACTGAATCGGGTCTTCATCAACGAAGCAAGTCGCAAACTCTCCACCTTCACTAGCGATCGCAGCCTTAATGTGGACATGAACAATTTCATGGCGACAGGCTTCATAATAGTCCCAGGTCGCGTCACCACATTTTTCATGAAGCGTGTTGTTTCCCGTATCGAATATCAACTTAAAGGAGGAATGGCCCACCTCTTCCACCAACTCAAGAAATCCTTCTTTGGTCCCCCCGTAGCCACTGCAGTTCTCATGCCCGAGAATGATTCCTTCACCCTCAGCGATTTCAGCCAACTCCCTAATCCGACGCGCCGCCTCATGACGCCAGTCAGCCTGCGTCAGTGGTGACTCGGTCGAATTGGGATAGGACATAATTCGCAGGAACGTGCAGCCACATTCTCGCATGCGCGGAGCGACGCGTGTTAGTTCATCTTCGTCGATTTGAAAATCAGTATCGACAGAACGCGCCCAGTTGCCGATCTGTCCACCGAACCCAATCACGGAAATATTCTCAGATTGAAGGTATTCCCACGCTTTTCGCCACTCTTCATCAGTCAGATCGCACACGTTTTTCCCATCAATTAAGCGAAGCTCAATGGCGTCCCACCCCACTTCCTTGAGAACAGATACCTGATCAAAAAGGGACTTCTCGGCTTCATCAGCAAATCCAGTGAACTGAAACGACATAGCAGTTTCTTAAGCAATCTACCCAGCCGGATCAACTGCAAACCCCGCGCAATCCCGCTTCCAATAACCAATCCACCGTATTCACTACTTTGGAACATCTCAAATCGAAGGAATCCCTTAATTTTCCTGAAACAGTGCAGGCCCCTTCCTAGATTCCCTTATCTGAAGACGGTCAATAAGATAGATTTCGCCTTCATCCACACTAAATTATTGTAGCCAAGCGACCTGAATTTTTCGTAAGCTTTGCGCCTCAACGCAAAAATTTACCAACACCGTGTTGCTAGCTTTTAAATAACCATGAAGAGCGTGGAAAAACTATTACAGGAAGGTCTCAGTGAGAATCCTACTAACTGGGATCTAAGGATTGAACTCGCCCAGAAGTTGGCTAAAAACGGAGATGCCGGTGGTGCCGCTGACACCATTGCCGCAGCAGAAACTGCCCCTGAAAACGAGGCTCAACTCCACGAGGCTCTGGAACTTTCCGGCGGTCAAACAGACGCAGGCAACTGGGATGCTCTAATCAAATCATTTGTCGAAGCCAATCCCGCCAGTGGTTACGGACATCGTGTTCTTGCCTCCCACCTCCTTGCTATGAAGGAAGGCGACCAGGCACGGAAGCACTACGATGCGGCTGTCGCAATCGAAGCTTCCTACGCCGATCCAGATTTCGTAGCTTCCCTCGAAGCTCACTCGGTCAGCATTGAAGAAATTAGTAGCCTTGAAGAAGAACCTATTGATCCTTCCCTGCCCGAAGATTTCGAAGTGCAAGCCGAGGGCGTTCCCAATCACCAGAATACACAGGAGGTCAACGAGGAACACGA
>TARA_B100001093_G_scaffold73316_2_pt1 | contig 12014 bp, 13 predicted proteins | sample TARA_B100001093 | Tara Oceans TARA_B100001093 (sample SAMEA2623116) | marine metagenome | biome: marine biome (ENVO:00000447); feature: surface water layer (ENVO:00002042); material: "saline water (ENVO:00002010), including plankton (ENVO:xxxxxxxx)" | depth 5 m
TTCTTCTGGACCTTCTTCCTCGTCATCATCACCCCAAAACTTTAATGAGCTTAGGGAGGAGCAGCTAGAAAGTACAAATACAGTTAATATAATTAATATTTTATTCAAGCACTTCACCTTCTAAATCTGATATTTTCATATTGATTAAAGCTCTTGAAGCTTGGTTTGTACTATTTTGTAAAGCAAGCATATAGCTCATTCTTGCAGACTGATATTCTTTCAAACCATTTTCTGCATCTCCTTTTAACTCATACATAGTTGAAGTTAAATCTTCACTTGAATCTAGTACCATCAAAACTGAATCATATTTTTCATTTTCTAAATAGATTTTTGCTAATCTTATTTGAGCTGATGCATGCAGAGGATTGAATTGATTATTGGAGGAATTATTATCTAAGACCTTTTCAAGTAAACTAATCGCCTTATCTTTATCACCAATTTGAAAGCTCTTTTTAGCTTCATTAAGCCTAACAAAATCTGCATAAATTGAATTAGGATATAGCTCTAGTAGCTTCTCTCCATTACCTCTTCCATCGGACTCTAAATAATTTTGATACAGAGTTGCAGTTAGTAGATCTTTTTCATTGCTAGAATCAACAAAATAATCTCTACCTAAAATAAATAAAACAACTGAAATAAGAGCAGCAATAATTAAATATCTGAATTTATTCCATAAAGTTAGAAGAATTTCTTGTTGTTCTTCTTGAGAAGCAGAAAAAAAGTTTGCCATATTTTTTTATTTATAGAGTTGTTTGAGTTTTATTAGTAAATCTTGAAAAGTTAGACTTTCTTGATCGGATTTAGTTCTTAAGTCTTTATAAGAGATTTTATCATTGTTTAATTCGTCTTCACCTAATATGAGTGCCATTCTAGCATTTGATTTATCTGCTTTCTTAAATTGTGAACTTGCACTTTCAAGTCCTAGATTAATTTTTATATTTAGATCAGGAAAATGCTCTTTGAGATTTTCTGAATACATTATAGCTTCTTGAGTTGCAGTTTCATTGAAGCAAAGAAAGTAAATATCGAGACTACTAAATTTTTCTAATTTTCCTCTTTCTCTTAAAAGTAGAAGCAATCTTTCCATTCCGATAGAAAATCCAATAGCAGGACAAGGTTTACCCCCCAACTCTTCAACAAGAGAATCGTATCTTCCACCACCAAGGACTGTATCTTGTGAACCCAATAAGTTTGTCTTCCATTCAAATACGGTTTGATTGTAATAGTCAAGGCCCCTAACAAGCTGTCTGTTGACTGTATATTTGATTTTAGCCCTATCTAACAATCCGAGTAATTTAGTTTGGAAGATTTTTGCTTCATCATCCAAATAGTCATCTATTGAAGGTCCTTTTTTCAAAAGGTTTTGAATTAAAGAAGATTTAGAATCCAAAATACGGAGAGGATTTTCAGACATCTTTCTTATTGTTTCTTCATCTAGCTTATCTTTATTCTTCTTTAAGAACTGAACCAGTGCATCAGAAAACATATTTCTAGTGGTTTCATTGCCCAAGTTATTGATTTCTAATCTGAGGTCTTCATAAATACCTAAATTTTTCCATATTCTTGAGGACATTATTATGAGCTCAGCATCAATTTCTGGAGACTTCAGTCCAAACGCCTCTGCGCTAAATTGATGAAATTGCCTAGATCTTCCTTTTTGTGGTCTCTCATATCTAAACATGGGTCCGGAATACCACAGTCGAGGCTTATCTGTTCTCAGTAAATCACTCTCAATAGCAGCCCTTACACATCCAGCAGTCCCTTCTGGTCTAAGAGAGATACTCTCTCCTCCTTTGTCCTCAAATGTATACATTTCCTTTGTTACAATATCTGCAGCTTCATTTGATCTAGTATAAAGTTCAGTTTTCTCAACTATAGGAAACCTTATTTCATCATAACCGTAAGATTTAACTACTGACTTAAGAGTATCTTCAAGATAAGACCAGTCTTTGCTCTCATCAGGACGGATATCATTCATTCCCCTTAGTGTTTGTACTTTAGACATTAGTTTTTAATAATTAAATTTTCTTCTTTCTTTGTTTTTTCTTTAACTTTTATTCTGATCATTTTTTCTAGATGATCGGCTAATTCAGAGCTTTCAATTTTATGATCAGGCTTTCCATCAATATATATAAGATTCTTTGGAGAGCCTCCAGTAACTCCAATATCAGTATGCTTAGATTCTCCCGGTCCGTTTACATAGCATCCTATAACTGCTACATCTATATTTTCTTTTATATCTTCAAGTCTTGATTCTAACTGGTTCATGGTACCTATGACATCAAAGTTCATCCTGGAACAGCTTGGGCAAGCTATAAAGTTTATTCCTCTTGCTCGTATCCTTAAGCTTCTGAGGATATCCCACCCTACTTTGACCTCATCTACAGGGTCAGATGCTAAGCTGATTCTTAGTGTATCGCCTATGCCATCCATTAATAATGACCCTAGACCTATTGCTGACTTAACAGTGCCTGATCTAAATCCTCCTGCTTCAGTAATACCTAAATGAAGAGGTTGATCAATAAGCTGAGATATTTTTCTATAACTCTCTACGGCTAATTGGACATCAGATGCCTTAATACTGAGCTTAAAATCTTCGAAGTTAAGTTTTTTAAGTATATTAATATGATTTAGTGCAGATTCAACTAGGGCATCAGAATTAGGTTCTCCATACTTAATTTGTAACTTTCTTTCCAGAGAACCTGCATTAATACCGACTCTTATGGGAGTATTTGTATCTTTTGCTGCAGAAATTACTTCTTTAACTTTTTCTTCTTTTCCTATATTTCCAGGATTTATTCTTATACAGTCAGCCCCTCCTTTGATGGCTTCTATTGCCATCATATAATCAAAATGTATATCAGCCACGAGAGGTATATTAGAATTTTCTTTGATTAATTTAAAAGCATCAGCAGCCTCTTGATCAGGGACAGAAACTCTAACAATATCAGCACCTGCTTCCTCAAGTTGTTTAATCTGAGCCACTGTTGAAGATACGTCGGAAGTTAAAGTATTGGTCATGCTTTGGATAGAAATGGGTGCATCACCGCCCACAGGAACATCTCCGATGTAAATTTTTCTAGTTTTCTTTCTAACTATCTGATGGTCTGAATTCACTGCACTCTCCAAGAGGAAATACTATACAACTAACCTTATTTGTATTCGCATTATCACTAAGGTTCACTATTTTATCATTAAATGAAACCTGGACATTCTTAAAGTTTCCAACGACTAGTTTCAGTCTTTCTTCACTAAAGGCATATTCTTCGCCTGCTTGAGATAATCGATATAAGAGTCTCTCATTGTCAGAGAAGACTTCCAGCCAACATTCTTCAATCACTTTTATAAATAATAAATTTTCTTTTGAAATAGTTTGATCTACTAATGTTTCTTCTTTATTGTCTTGGAATTCTTCAGCGGTATTTAGTGTTGGAGAAATTACATTTAAATTGTCATGAGGCTTTTCTATATTAGACCCTAATTCCTCAGGTTGAGTTATGTTATCTTCAAGGATAATATTTTTATCATTACCTAAAAAAGTTTTTTGCACTTCTTCAGGTTCAAAACTACTTCGAAATAGAAGAAAAACTAAACAAATAAGCAAAAAGGAAGTGAAAAACAAAACAAGAGGGTTCCTCAGTAAATCTCTGTAAGAAAAAGTTCTGAAGTTATTGCCTTGGCTAAAATCCCTAGGTTTTGTTTGTTTTGAGGTATTTTCTTTTAAAAAAGTTTCTACAATTAAGTTGGGATTTAAATCAAGTTTTTTTGCGTAGGACCTTAGATATCCTTTGATGTAAGGCTCTCCACCAGGAATTGAATCAAATTTCTCCTCTTCTAAGGCAATTAGGTAAGATTCTTCAATATTAAGCTCTGATGAGATTTTTTTGTATCGTAACCTTTTCTTCTTTCTTGCAGAGGATAAGATTTTTCCTACAGAAGAGTCTTCGGAATCAGTCACTGCTAAAAATCATCCTAAGCAAAAAAGTATTCTATTTCTCTTTTGGCCGATTCAGGAGAATCAGATCCATGAACTGCATTTGCATCAATAGAGTCAGCAAAGTCAGCTCTAATAGTACCGGGAGCAGCTTCTTGAGGATTTGTGTTTCCCATTACGTCTCTATATTTTGAAATAGCTTCCTCTCCCTCTAGAACTTGAACCTGCACAGGACCTGAAGTCATAAAGGTAACTAAATCTTCAAAGAATGGTTTTCCTTTATGTTCTATGTAGAACCCTTCAGCTTTCTCACGATCGAGATGAAGACTTTGCTTTTTGATTATTGTCAGGCCATTACTATTGAGTCTTTCACATATTTCTTCTACATGACCTTTAGCCACAGCATCAGGTTTAATAATTGAAAGTGTTCTTTCTAGTGTCATTTTAGTCCTCTGATTTTATGAAAAGGCGCATTATACTTATTGAGCAAAGAATAGCTATTCCCTCTCTTCGATCCATAGCATCTGTATCGCTTCTAGTATTTTCTCATTTGTTTTTTCTGGGTCATCAGAAAATTGTTCTAAACTAAGAACTAATTTTCTCAGATCAGTAAACAGTATAAAAGTTGGGTCAACATCAGGGTGCTGTTCGTCAAGTTCAATTGCTATATCGTTTACGTCAGTCCACAGCATTAGTGATTCTCAGAAACCATATTAATGGTATATTTTGGAAGTTCTATTTCTAGATCTTGTTCCTTGATCTCCACTTGGCAACTCAGCCTCGATTCAGACTCTAAACCCCAAGCCTTATCTAGCATATCCTCTTCTTCGTCCGACGCATCGGAAAGACTTTCAAATCCATTTCTAACAATCACATGACAAGTAGTGCAGGCGCATGAAAGTTCGCACGCATGTTCAATCTTAATTTTATTATCCAGCAGAACTTCAGCTAATGTTTTACCTGGACTAGCTTCAAGCTTTGCTCCCTCAGGACAAAGTTCTTCATGGGGAAGCACTTTGATAATGGTCATAAATTGGCCTAGATATCAACTTCAAAACTTTCGCCACATCCGCAAATAGCTTTCACATTGGGGTTCAAGAACTTTATACCTTCGTTTACGCCTTCTACTAGAAAGTCTACTTTAGTTCCTTTTAGAAACTTAAAAGAGCCTTCATCAATGTAAACATTTACGTTTTCAAACTTAAAAACAAAATCATCTGGAGCTTGTTCTGTAACATAATCAATCTCATAGGTGTATCCAGAACATCCTGAAGATTCTGATACTGAAAGCCTGATGCCTTGGTAGTCTTTATCAAGCAAACTTGCGGAAAAATGCTCTACAGCAGACTGCGATAATGTAAATTCACTTGGCGTATAAGAGTTAACTGTAGAAGACGTCATGGATCTTTATATCTTAGACTCGTAGTCTTCTATTGCTTTAAGAATACTATCCTCAGCGAGTACAGAGCAGTGAATTTTTATAGGAGGAAGGTCAAGCGCATTCGCTATATCTTTATTTTTAATCTCCCTGGCCTCCTCAAGAGTTTTCCCTATCAGCATGTCTACTAGTTCACTAGAAGAAGCAATTGCTGAACCACATCCGTAGGTCTTGAATTTTACATCACTTATAACGTGACTATTATTTTTTGGCTGACATTTGATTTGCAACCTCATCACATCCCCACAAGCAGGAGCACCTACCATTCCTGTTCCAATATCGGAATCAGAAGGATTCCATCTTCCGACACTATTTTTTTCAGGTTCATTGAGTGTATTTTCAAATTTTTCTACAACTTTTTTACTGTAAGCCATGTCTTATCCTTTTTAATGATTAAATTAACCTTCTGCCCATTCAATAGTGTCCATATCCACACCATCTTTATACATATCCCATAAAGGGGAGAGTGTTCTGAGTTTTTCTACCGAGTCGCGTACAAGATTTATCGTGTAATCCACTTCTTCTTCGGTGGTAAACCTACCGATTGCAAATCGAATTGAACTATGGGCTAACTCATCTTTTAGGCCCAAAGCTCTCAATACATAAGAAGGCTCTAAACTTGCTGAAGTGCATGCAGAACCAGATGAGACTGCAATATCTTTCAAAGCCATAATTAACGACTCACCTTCGACATAATTAAAACTGACATTCAAAAAACCAGCAGCTCTTGAAAACTCATCTCCATTAAGATAAACCTCTTCCATGTCCTTGATACCATTCCAGAACTTATCTTTTAAATTTTTAATTCTTTTATTGTCTTCTTCCATATCCAGTTTTGCTATTCTGAAAGCCTCTCCCATGCCAACAATCTGATGGGTTGCTAGGGTACCTGATCTCATACCTCTTTCATGACCACCGCCATGAATCTGAGCTTCAAGTCTTATTCTAGGTTTTCTTCTAGCGTACATGGCACCAATGCCTTTTGGCCCGTAAGTCTTGTGTGCCGAGAATGACATAAGATCAACATTTAGATCTGTAAGATCAATTGGTAATTTTCCAGTGCTCTGTGCAGCATCAACATGAAAGATTACACCAGCTTCTCTAGTTATTTTTCCTATTGACTCAATATCATTTACGACGCCAATTTCATTATTAATATGCATTAGTGATACTAGTATGGTTTCACTATTCATTGCATTTTTGACCGATTCTGGTGAAACTATTCCGTTATTATCTGGTTCGAGATAGGTTACTGAAAAACCCTCTCTTTCTAGCTGCCTGCAACTATCTAGAACTGCTTTATGTTCTATTTTTGAAGTTATAATGTGATTTCCTTTAGTCTTGTAAAATCTAGCCGCACCTTTAATTGCTAAGTTATCAGACTCAGTTGCACCTGAAGTCCAAACTATTTCTCTTGAATCACAATTCACCAGATCTGCTACATGCTGTCTCGCCTCTTCAATGGCTTCTTCAGCTTTCCAACCAAAAGCATGTGATCTAGAAGCAGGATTACCAAAATTCCCATCTAAAGAAAGGCAATCTTGCATTTTTTTTACTACCCTAGGATCAGCTGGAGTAGTAGAAGCGTAATCTAAGTAAATTGGTAATTTCATATTTTATCCTGTAGCTATAAGGAGTTCATCCTTGGGTTTTACACTACCTCTCCTATTTGCGATGACATCATCAAGAGATTTAGTCATCAAAAAATCATTCACACTATCGTTAAATTCCATCCAAAAATTGTGAGCTAAACACTTAGATCCGTCATTGCAAATACCCTCACCTGAGCATTGCGTAGCATCCATGTTGCGTTCGACGGCATTTATAATCTCGCCAATCATAATTTCTTTACTTGACCTTGCAAGCTTAAAACCTCCTTTAGGCCCTCTTTCAGCAGTAAGAATCTCAGCTTTTCTTAGATAATTAAATATTTGTTCTAAGTAAGGTGCAGGAATCGATTGGCGATAGGCTACTTCAGAAATTTTTGAAAGACTTGTTTCATCATTTTCTTGAATAGCAAGGTCTAACATAGCAGTTACCGCGTACTTCCCTTTGGTTGTTAAGTTCACAGGCGGAATTATATATTCCTGATCTTATTAGTCAACAATATTTGATTAGATGTTTATATTTAATGGTACATGTACCTCCTTCTTTCGTGAATATATTCAATTTTTTATTCATTATTATAAAATACTGGTAATACAGGAAAAAATATGTACCATATTTGAAACAAACTTTAGATTTATAAATAATTATGAGTAGTATGGATACTAGGTACCTTTTTAAAAGGTACAATACATGGTGGGTAAAAGTAGCTGTACCTAAGCCTCTTAGAGAGCAACTAGGCTACGACCTTAGAAAATCTCTTAAAACTCATGAGCTAGATAAAGCTCAAGAGCTAAGATGGCAAGAGGTAGAAGTACTGAAATCTAAAATTGATGCAGCAAAAAATGTTTCAGAATTAAATCTACCAGTTGAATCTCAAGCCACACCAGTGGCTCAGTATGTTCCGCCAACAAATGTAACAGATCCTCAGTACTATCATAAAGTAGTTGATTGTCAGCATGCCTGCCCTGCGCACACACCTGTACCTGAATACATAAGACAAATTTCCCAAGGAAACTACAATGAAGCTTATATGCTTAATTGGGAATCCAATGTGTTTCCAGGTATTTTAGGGAGAACCTGTGACAGACCTTGTGAACCTGCATGTAGAAGAACAAGAACACATGAAAAAGCTGTAGCAATATGTCGTTTAAAAAGGGTTACTTACGATTACAAAGACGAGATTTCTTCTTTAATACCTGTACCAGAAGAAAATAACGGGAAAAAAGTAGCACTAATTGGTGGCGGACCCTCATCGCTAACCGTGGCAAGGGATCTAGCTTTAATGGGCTATCAATGCACTCTCTTTGAAAGAGATCCTCAGGCTGGTGGATTGATGAGAACCAACATCCCTTCTTTTAGATTACCTGAAGAGGTTTTAAATGAAGAGGTAGATCAAGTTTTAAGTTTAGGAATTAAAACTGAGTTCAATTCTGAAATTAAGAGTATGAAAAAATTATTAAATAAAGATTTTGATGCTGTATTTGTCGGAACAGGAGCTCCTAAAGGAAGAGATATTAGAATTGAAGGTAGAGAGGAAGCTGGTGCCAACATACATATAGGTATTGATTGGCTAACAAGCATCGCTTTTGAACATACCAAATCAATTGGGAAAAAAGTAATTGTATTAGGAGGCGGAAATACGGCAATGGATTGTTGCAGAACAGCAATTAGATTAGGTGCCGAGGAAGTTAAAGTGACAGTCAGGAGTCCATTTGACCAAATGAAAGCTTCTGAATGGGAGATTGAGGATGCGATAGGAGAAGGTATACCAATCCATGATAATCATGTACCAAAAAGATTTATTGTCAAAGATAACAAGCTAGTAGGTATGGAGTTTGAGAAAGTTAAGGCAGTATTTGATGACAATGGAAAAAGAAGCTTAGTTCCAACAGGAGATGAACCAGTAATTTTTGAGTGTGATGATGTCTTGGTTGCTATAGGACAAGACAATGCATTTGAATGGATAGAGAGAGACATTGGTATAGAATTCGGTGAATGGGATATGCCCATTGTGGATAAAGTAACCTTTCAGTCTTCAAATGAAAAAGTATTTTTTGGAGGAGATGCTGCATGGGGTCCTGAAAATATTATTTGGGCAGCAGCTCATGGTCATCAAGCTGCAATTTCAATTGACAGTTTCTGTAAAAATTTAGATCTTTACAACAGACCTGAGCCTAAAACTACTTTGATAAGTCAAAAGATGGGAGTCCATGAATGGTCTTATGACAATGATATATCTCAGGCAAAAAGATACCTGGTCCCACATGCTGACAAAAAAGATGCACTCAAAGATCTAAAATTAGAAGTAGAGCTTGGGTTTGATGAAATTACCGCACTAGAGGAGGCTCAACGGTGTCTTAATTGCGATGTTCAAACTGCTTTCTCAGAAGACTTATGCATAGAATGTGATGCTTGTGTAGATATATGCCCTACTGATTGCATAAGCTTTGTTCATAATGACTCAGAAGAAAATCTCAGAAATAAACTAAGAATCCCTGCAGTCAATTTAAACCAACAAATTTTAGTTTCAGATAAATTGGAACAGACTTCAAGAGTAATGGTTAAAGACGAGGATGTTTGTCTTCACTGCGGTTTATGTGCTGAAAGGTGTCCTACTGGTGCATGGGATATGCAAAATTTTCTATATCAAGAAGCAAAGGTATATTCATGAGTAAAATCAACTCAATCAATGATTTTGTTATAAAGTTCGCTAATGTGAATGGATCTGGTTCTGCGAGCGCCAATCAAATGTTTGCAAAAGGAGTATTTAGGTCTGGTATTCCAGTAAGTCCAAAGAATATATTTCCATCCAATATACAAGGATTACCGACATGGTTCGAGGTTAGAGTTAATGAAAAAGGATATCTTGGTCGTAGAGATGGAATAGATATTTTTGTTGCGATGAATCCACAATCATACCAAAAAGATGTATCTGAGCTTAAAGAGAACGGGTACCTCATATATGATTCTTCATGGAAAAGGGAGTTTGGGAGAGAAGATATAAACGTATTAGAAATTCCCCTAACGAAACTATGCGTTCAAGAATTTACCAATCCTAAACAAAGACTTCTTTTTAAAAATCTTGGATATGTAGGTTTGTTAGCTTCAATTTTAGAAATGGATAAAGAAATATATGTTTCTTTGATAGAAGAACAGTTTAGAGGCAAAGAAAAACTTATTGAGCCGAATGTGAAGGCCCTCAATATTGGTTATAACTATGCAGAGGAAAATTTTAAAGATTTTTGTGAAATCAAAGTTCAAAAGTCTGACAAAACTGATGGTCTAATACTCACAAGCGGTAATGATGCAGCCGGGCTTGGATGCGTATACGGTGGAGCAACTGTTTGTGCCTGGTATCCTATTACTCCATCAACATCTTTAGCTGAATCCTATAATAAATATAGTGAAAAACTTAGAGTTGAAATAGGAACAGATAAAAATAAGTTTGCTTTTATCCAAGCTGAAGATGAATTAGCGGCAATGGGTATGACCATAGGGGCAAATTGGAATGGAGCCAGAGCTTTTACAGCTACAAGTGGTCCTGGAGTCTCGCTTATGAGTGAATTTATAGGGTTAGCTTACTTTGCAGAAGTACCTACAGTCCTTTTTAATGTTCAAAGAGGTGGTCCTTCTACAGGTATGCCAACAAGAACCCAGCAATCTGATATCTTGTGCTCTGCTTACGCTTCCCATGGAGACACTAAACACGTACTTTTAATCCCTTCAGATCCAAAAGAATGTTTTGATTTTGCTGTTGAGGCTTTTGATCTAGCAGATCGACTTCAAACTCCTGTCATAGTCTTATTAGATCTAGATCTTGGAATGAATGATTGGTCAACTAAAGAGTTCGAATGGGATGATTCTATCGAATACGATAGAGGCAAAGTGCTATCCAAAGAAGATTTGGATGGCATCGAGAGATTTGGAAGGTATTTAGATGTAGATGGTGATGGTATCCCTTACAGAACCTATCCTGGTACACACCCTGAAAAAGGTGCATATTTTACAAGAGGAACTTCTCATGATGAATATGCAGGTTATACGGAAGACGGTGTTAAAAATGCCGAGATGCTTTCTAGGCTGCTAAAAAAATTCCAAACAGCTTCATCCTTAGTACCCGCCCCTGTTTTTAATCAAGAAAAAAATGAAAGTTCAATGGGAATTATATATTTTGGAAGTACAGACTGCTCTATGCAGGAAGCTTTAGATGTTCTGGAAGATCAGAATCTTAAAATTGACGCTATGAGAATAAGAGCTTTTCCTTTTAATCTTGAGGTTTGGGAATTCATCGAAGATCATGATCTTCTGTTCATTGTTGAACAAAATAGAGACGGACAAATGAGAACTCTAATTATGGCAGAAGGAGGGATAATTCCTGACAAACTTGTCTCTATTCTTTGTTTTGATGGTCAACCAATAACTGCTGAGCACATCGTTAATAAGATAAATGCTCACTTGTCAGGAAAACCTGTCTTAGCAGCATCTTAAGGAAAAAAATATGACATATATAGTAAAACCTAAGAATCATCACCCTCTACTTGAAAAGAATAAACTTGGTCTTACAAGAAGAGACTATGAAGGTGCAGTATCAACTCTATGCGCAGGATGTGGACATGACTCGGTAAGTTCAGCAATTGTTGAGGCATGTTTCCAGTTAAGTATAGAATCTTACAAGGTAGCAAAACTTTCAGGAATAGGTTGTTCTTCAAAAGCTCCTGCGTATTTCTTAAATCAGTCCCATGGGTTTAACTCTGTGCACGGAAGAATGCCTTCTATAGCGACAGGTGCAGCAATGGCAAATCATGAACTCCTTTACCTTGGGATATCGGGAGATGGAGATAGTGCTTCAATTGGTATAGGACAATTTGTTCATTGCGCTAGGCGGCAATTGAATATGACCTACATTGTAGAAAATAATGGAACTTATGGCCTCACTAAAGGACAATTTTCTGCTACAAATGATTTAGAGTCGAAGAATAAATATGGTGATGACAATCTCTTCCCTTCAATTGACTTACCATCTATGGCTATACA
>TARA_B100001093_G_scaffold461574_1_pt1 | contig 12001 bp, 8 predicted proteins | sample TARA_B100001093 | Tara Oceans TARA_B100001093 (sample SAMEA2623116) | marine metagenome | biome: marine biome (ENVO:00000447); feature: surface water layer (ENVO:00002042); material: "saline water (ENVO:00002010), including plankton (ENVO:xxxxxxxx)" | depth 5 m
ACAAACACATCAGGTATTTCATAGATTGAAAGAAGGGCTGAAACCATGTCATTGTCGGTAGATTCTTGGATGAAAGGTGCGGTGCCGAACGGGTCTATTTTGGCGGTAAGGGTGTGGAGACCTGGCGAGAGACTACTGAGTTCGCTGGCAGTAAGCGTATGCGTCCACGCCTTTTCGGAATAGCCCGTTCCAGTCATTGTGACGGTGAAAGGAGCAGTCGTGACCAGCCCGCCTGAATCGGTTGGAATTTGAAGCCATATTGGCACATCAGTGGTGCCAGAACCGTTGGTTCTCGCTAGTCGTCCAGAGATTGTCCAAGGACCCTCAAGTTCTCCGTCGTCGATATCAACGAGTAGATCGCCTACGTGATGGATGTCCATTCGCGTCTCGACTTGGAGAGCGACTTCGACAACCTTGTTGGTCTCTGATTCTTCTTGTACCGCATCCTGGTAATCAGGGGTAACAAAGATGTTGTAACTGCCGCTATCAGGAGCGGTGAACGTGGTGTTCACCCACGCAGTATCGCCAGCAGCGATGCTTGGAGTTGCAAGGTCTTGGTCGCCAGCACCTGGTAGGTCAATGTGCAAGACACTCGCATCAGCGGTCTCAGTCCCGGTGTTTCGTACGAGAGAAGAAAGGCTGACTGTGTCGCCTGAATTCACTCCGGTCGCTGGAGTCAAAATCGTTTCAGTGACTTTCAGATTTGGCAACCCCGTCACCGTGAATTCGACATAAAAAGTAGCGATATTACCTGAATTACGAGGATATTCGAATTGAATGTGTACTTCGTGTTCCCCCGCAAGAAGGCCCTGCCAAACCGCAGACACTTCCATCGAGGCATCTGCATCAATGTCAGTGGTGGAAGAATCAATCAGGCGGTCAGCCCCAACACCGTTTCGATAAAACCCGTAGGCTACGTCAGAAGCATAGTTTCCGGTATTGGTCAGTAAGAGGTTAATGGTAACCGAACCACCTGCTTGTGGATTAGCTGGCATGAGTGCAACCGAGCTTGGAGACGCTTGAATTCCTCCAGCATCTTCTGCTGAAATTTGCACCGGAATACCAGCGATGCACAAAAGAAGAATCGCCAGGATTGGCTTGAAAGCACTCGCCATGGGTTATTCGACATCTCGCAAAGCACTTGAACCCATCTCAAATCTTGGTGTGAATCGACCCCAAACGGGGTTGAGGGCCATCACCCAGCAGAGGGCGAGGCTCTCTGAAATGCCCTGCTCCTCTTCTTTTGAACACGAAATGAATTGGTTTGAGGGGAGCATTCAAGGATAACCGCACCCGTCTCGGCCTATGGGCAGGAGATGGGCGAGCGTTGTTCTTGTTGTTCTCTTGCTGGGATTGAGCTGTTCGCCCATGAATCAGCCCTTGCTTGAAGATGAACGAACCGCCGCCTTTTCATCCTCGCAACTCGTATTTTCTTTTTCGAATGGACCGACAACAAATCAAGATATTACCGGGTTGCACAGCCTCACTTTCAGTCTTTCAGGAGATGCAAACGTGTCTTCAATCTTGATTGAAGTGTCCGATGGTTCATCATGGTCAACAGTGACAAACTTGACCGGTGTGCCATGGGCGGCATACTTCGACTCAACGGCGTACGAAAACGGCTCATACACGCTTCGTGCAAGTGCGTGGGACACCGACGTCAATGAATCCGTCGTGGCCACATCCGGAACCTTCAATATCGTCAATCAAGTACCGGTGATTACTATTTTCACCGCGCTCAATGCCGTGGTTGGTTCAGGTGCATCAGCGTCAGACAGAGCGTGGTTCGGCATACCTGCAGACGGGACGCTCTCCTACCGATGGGGTGTCAGCGATGACGACATCAGTTATGCTACCATCTCCAATGTACCCGGTCCCGGAGCACCAACCAACGATGGACCGACTTCGTTGAATTACGGTTGGGACTGGAGCAGTGGAACGATGGCAGAAGGTACCTACAACACTCGCTTAAACGTCTATGATGAATCGAGCCTCACCGCTTCTCAAACTCTTTTCATTGGAATTGACCGAACCGGACCTTCTCTCTCAGGTGTCACCGTGGGCGATGGGTCTGCATGGCAGAACAATGGAACTTTGACCGTGTCGGGCTTAATTACAAGCGCTGATGACGGACAAGGAAGCGGTGTTTCTCATGCCGAGTACAGTTTTGACGAGACAACGTGGACTACCAGTCAAGCCGATTCGATTTCCATCCAGTTGAGTGAAGGCAATCACAGCCTTTCAGTTCGCTCTATCGACCGAGTTGGGAACATTGGATCTGCATCACACATCACCGTTCGAGTCGATGAAACAGCACCTGAACAAATCGGCTGGACTGTCGATGAATTAACAACATCACGTATCGGGCCTGCGAACGTGAGTTTCAATGCAGTCGATGATGGCTCAGGAATTGATTCTTCAAATTCATACCTTCAGTTTGGCTTTGATTCCAACGGCGTCGGGCAGACTCCTGATCTCTCGGGTAATTGGCTGACCATTGGCGGAACCGGGTTAGATGGAACGGTTGGTCTTTCAAGTTGGGCGACAAAATCTCGTCAATACCTCATGTTCAGAGCCGTGGTCGTTGACAATGCGGGAAACCAGTACACGACCAGTCCCACCTCGTACCAAATTCTACCCGGATTGGATTTGTACTGGAATGCAACACTCACCAACCTTGACCGATTGATTGTTCGGCCCGGTGAAACGGACGGAAATGTCACCATCACCAGCGTACTGGAAAGCAACCAAGATTACGGTGGAAGCGTAGTTCTTCGATTGGAATCTGCCCCAGCTGACCGTACGTCAACCGTGACTTGGACCGTGATGGAATCACGAACTCTGCCGTCTGGATCACTTTCCGACAGCCATGAAGAACTGATTTGGAACTATACTGTACCTCAAACCGGTCAATTTGACCTTCGACTGGCGATTGACTATGCGAAGGTCATCGATGAGTATGATGAAGGTAACAATTACAATCACATGGTTGTCACCGGAGCCGCAATCGGCTCGCCTGGATTGGTGCCATCATTCGCACCGACGATGTTGCTGGTTGTGTTGACTGGATTGGCCGTCGCTTTTCTTCAACGCCGAACAAGGGTTTGAAAAGAAGTCGGCCACAGGATTGTCCATGCGCCAACCCCTACCTCGTGTGCCAATGGACCGTATTGCGGTCCTGATCGGTGCAAAAGGAGCGACTGCCAAGTCGTTGCGAAACGCCTCAGGCTGCAAAGAATTCCACATTGATTCCGATACTGGAGACGTGGAAGTCGTTTGGGGTGAGCCGGGAACATACGATCCTGTGAAAGCGATGAAATTACCCGATGTCATCAAAGCTATTGGTCGCGGAATGGCACCGAAAGCAGCGATTCAACTCTTGGACGACCACCACTTTTTCGAACTGGTCGATATTCGAAAATTTGTAGGAAAGCGTTCGAATCAACAGCGTAGAATCCGCGGTCGAATCATCGGCAGCCAGGGCAAAATTCGAAAGTTAATCGAAGGGCTTACTGATACACAAATCACCATCTACAACTCAACGGTCGTTCTCGTTGGTGAAGAGGAGGGGCTCTCTGCTGCTCGTCAAGCGATTGAAATGCTTGCAGGTGGTGCTGAGCACGGTACCGTTCTCAACTTCCTTGAACGTGACCGCCGCCGTTCTCGAATCTCGAACAGGCTGCTAGAAACCATTGAAATTAAGGATGACGTCGTTGCTCCAAAGGCTGGTTTTGACGACTTGGTGCCCGGACTTTCTGATATTGCTAAGCGAAGGTCGAGAAGAATGCGAGCCGCCCAAGTAGACCCTGAAGATATCGAAGCTGTCGATGAAATGATGGGCCTATCTGAAGACGAAGGCGTTTCGTGGGAAGAAGAATGATCACTCTTCTTCATACTGAAGTTGTTCAACGTGTCCCAGTTCCATGTTGAGCACCTCAAACATTGCTTCTGCAAGCGTGACTTCAACGCCGTTTTTCGTTGCCCACTCAACTAAACGAGTCACGTCACGAACGAGGAATTCTTGTGCTTTGGGATGCGATTGAACAACCGCTTGACCTACGTCGATGACAACTGGTTTGTCATCATGCCACAAAATATTGTACGGGGAAAAATCACCGTGGACGAGGTTTGCTTTTTGCCAACTGATGGCCAGAAACTCCAACAGAATGTCAAACACTCGTTCGGGGTCTTCGACCTTTACTTCACGAAGTTTTGGTGACGAGACAGTTTCAGAACCAATGTATTCCATCACGAGCACGTTTTTGTGGATGCCCAGTGGACGAGGAACGTTCAATCCCCACCTTGCAAGCCGTGAAAGATTCCGATGTTCTTTGCGTACCCAGATATCGACTAAATCACGGTGGCGGCGGCGAAGCCCGCCGAAACGAGGGTCGCCTTCGATGTATTGAACGAGGTTTTTGAAAACAGCATTCGAGGTGTGAAATATTTTGACGGCGATAGTTCGTCCATCAATGGTGGTTGCCCGGAAAACGTGGGCCTCTTTTCCACGGGCAATTGGAAAATCAAGTGTATCAATTGTGCCGGCTTTCATCAACTTGTACAACGACATCAACGTGAGACGGTCGAACACTTGGTCAAACACACGGCGATCGACCCAATCGTAAGTCCCAACACCCAAAGCGCCCTGGATTTTGGTCTCAATATCTCGAAACATGCGCTTGTAGCGATCTTCTTTCATCCAGTTGAAGGCACCAGATTTTGCCTCAAGGTTACTAAGAAAATTATCTTCTTCAGTACGTGCGAACGATTCGTCTTTACTTCGTTCGGATGTTCTTTTAGGTCCTTTTTGGCGATGTTGACGGCGACGCTTGCGCTGACGTTTATTTTCGCCAAGTTCATCCCAGTCTTCGCCATTATCCATTTGCACACCCCTGGGTCATGCAATCACTGAAGAATCATCCAAACATTGATTCAAGGTCGTCGTCCTCTTCATCGTCAGATTCTGCTGCATCTTCAGCAGGGTACTCCTCAACGGGAACGTGAGGTGCTTCTTCAACTGCCTCGGGCTCTTCAGCTGGTGGAACTTCTTCTTCAGGAGCGTCATCGTCGGAGGAGCCGAACAAGTCGTCGTCATCATCGTCATCGTCTCCGAAGAGTTCATCTTCGCTTTCTGGAGCCTCCATCGTTCCAAAGGTGTCTGAAAATTCATCATCATCGTCGTCTTGGACGACGTTCATTCCGAAGATATCAACATCGTCTGGAAGGACACCTTTTCGAGAGAGATACATTGCTTGAGTTTTCGTATAGCGATGCTTGACATCGGCTTTTGCATCTTGGAAATCCCAAGGCCAAACGATGATCAGATCACCATCACGAACCCATTGACGACGTCGCATCTTTCCCGGAATTCGCGCCATACGGGTTTCACCGTCTTCGCACAGGACCGTCACGCGCCGTCCACCGAGGATTTGTTCAGCGAGTGCGAACATTTCGTTCACTTTGCGGTTAGGCATTTTGACCCGGATTTTACCGCCGGAGCCACCCTCTGGAGATTCAAGACGAGCAAGTTCTTCCACGTCCACTTTTTCTTCATGTCGTCGACCCATGTAGTCTCACCATTCCGTCCCAATAGTCCACACTTCTTGAATGCAGTACCCAATACTCGGGCTCTGAGCGGACCTCAACGGGTCACCAATCGTAATTAAGGCTGTTAGCAGCCATTTCACACAGTTCGAGTAGTCCATTGCCAGCGACACCGACAAAGACCGTTGTGAGTACACAGAGTAAAATTGCTGTGCGAACTTGCCATCCTGACGGCAACGGTCCTTCACGGCCTTCTTCTGGTTGGTCAAAGAACATCACAACAACAACCCGGAGGTAGTAGAACATCGAAATCGCCGAGTTCACAACCATCAGCAAGGCAAGCCACCACACCCAATGGAAATCGCCAACATCAAAAGCGCCACCTGCAGCAATCTCTGAACCCATGTCACCAACAGCGACCCGAACAATGGCCATGATTACAAGAAGTTTGGACAAGAATCCAGCCATTGGAGGTACACCGGCAAGAGAAATCATGAAGATGAACATGGAAACGGCAAGCAGCGGTTCACGCTTTGCAAGACCTCCGAGAGATGACAGGCTTGAGGCACCGCCTTCCGATTCGAGAACAGAGAGAACGAGGAAGGCACCGAGTTTGAAAGCGACCAGAACGACAAGGTGGAACAACAGAGCAGTGAGAACCGCCACTGCGGCCGTACCCGCATCGCCTGCTACGGCTGCATCCCAATTCCAAGCTCCGATTGCTGTGATGGCTGCAAGCATGTATCCAGCATGTGCAACCGATGAATATGCAAGCATTCGCTTTGGATTTTGACTGCCGAGTGCGGCAAGGTTACCCCACGTCATGGTCACTGCTGCAAGAGCACCGAAGCAAATCAGCCAAACCGCACTTCCATCACTGGATTCAGGTGCAGCAACAATCAGGAGCATTCGAATCAGACCGAGCATACCCATCGCCTTGCTGGCCGTTGCAAGAACACCGGCAACCGGGCTGCTTGCTCCAGCATATGCGTCAGGAGCAGCGAAGTGGAACGGAGCAGCGCTGACCTTGAAGCCAAAGCCGACCAAGACAAATCCAATACCGATGAGCGGCAAAGCAGTGGTTCCGGACGTTGCGAAATGAGTCGCAAGAACGCTGAATTGCAGTGAACCTGCCCAAAGGTAGAGCATTGAAAGACCGTACAGCCCTACACCTGAAGCGACGGAACCGACGATGAAGTACTTCATTCCAGATTCAACACCGGCCTTTGATTCTTTCAAGAACGCTACCAACACATATGTCGAAAACGAAGCCAGTTCAAGACCAATGAACAAGACAAACAAATCTTGAGCCAGAGCAACAACGGACATACCAAGTGCACAGGTTATCATCAAAATGTAGAAATCACCTTGACGACGGTTGTTGTAGAGTTCATGTTCTGAAAGTTTACTTCCCGAACCCTTGACAGCAAGTCGATTCATTGAGGAGAATGATGCCAAAGCAAGGGCCCCAAAGAAAATCAGCTCGAACACTCGGCTAAAGCCGTTGACGAGAAGAATTTCCTTTCCGGATTCGGTCATGATGGCCACTCTGTCAAGACCTTCGCTGAAAATATAGAGGATGTTGAGGAACGCCGCGGTAAGCGTAATTGTAGCAATCCAGGACGGTAGGCGAGGGTCGCTTGTGAGTTTGAAGCGATTGCCTCCAAGCAGCCACGGTAGACGAATTTGCGTGCCGGGAATACGGAACGTACCCCGCCCAAGATTCGGTAGAAGAATGAGTACCAGAAGGCCGGCAAACAGCATTAACTCAGGGCCTAATGCAGCGACAAAGCCATCCCCGAACGGTTCAACGACTGTCAATTCAGACACTTCAGGCACCTCCGTTAAAGTTGCCAAGAATCGGCAGAATCAATCCTTCGAAAATCTGCACAGTCCAGTCGTTCATCATGTCCAAGGCAATCCAAGGCATGACACCAAAGAGAATCGTGAACACTGCTAAGATAATCATAGCGAGTTTCTCTGAGTCCGTGATGTCAGGAACCGGTTCACCGTGAAGCGATGCCGGGGGTTGAGTTTCATCTCCACCTTCGAAGATCGTTCGCTGCATGGACCAAAGGTAGTATGCTGCTGTGATGGCAAGGACCAGCGCTGGACCGACCATCCAAAGAACGCTCCAACCTTCTGCGGCAATCATGTACCACAAAGCAATCAATACCATTAATTCGGCAACAAACCCTGCCAAAAGAGGGAGGCCAAGTGAAGCCATCCATGCGAACATCATCGAAGTTGCTAACCAAGGAGAGTGCTTTGCCATTCCTCGCATTGCGCCAATCTCCATGCTGTGATAGTGGTGTTTGAAAGCACCACATACTGCGAACAGCATTGGGCTGATGACGCCGTGAGCGAACATCATGAACAAGGCTGCTGCCCAACCCATTGGTTGCATGGTTGCGATACCAATCACGATAACGCCCATGTGAGATACCGAAGAATACGCAACCATCTTCTTGAGATTCGTTTGACCAAGACAAACGATTGCACCCCAGACCAAGGAGATCATACCGATGATCATAAGGGTGAGTTGGAAGTATTGAAGCGCGTGTGGGAACAGACTCAGCGGAAGTCTGAACATTCCGTATGCTCCCATTTTCAGCATGACACCAGCCAGCAGCATCGAACCGCCAGTCGGCGCTTGAACGTGGGCATCAGGAAGCCAAGTATGGAACGGTACTGCGGGAAGTTTCACCAAGAATCCGAGCATCAACATGACAAACAGAACTTTTTGGATGTTCGCACCCAAATACCAGTTCCCATTGCTGTTTTCGACCAAGGCGTGTGAGGTGATGGTCTGAATATCGAAGGTTCGACCAGTCATCGTTCCAGCATGAATCATCGGATTGGAAGTGTCTTGGAAGAAGTAGAGCGTGATGAGCCCCAAAAGCATAATCACAGAAGCGGTGAAGGTGTAGATGAAGAATTTTTGAGAAGCGTAGCGTCTGTCCTTTCCACCCCACATCAGAATAAGGAAAAACATTGGAATAAGTGTTAATTCCCAGAACACGTAAAACATGAACAGGTCAAGGGAAACGAAGACACCGATGAGAGCACCACCCATTGCCAAGACAATCGGGAAGTATGTTGCACCGTTCTTTTCGTTCCAAGTGGCAATAATGGTCACAGGGAGCAAAAATGTGGTGAGCCAAACCATTGGGAAGGACAGAGCGTCCATACCGACTGCCCAGTGAATTCCAAGTGCTTCGATCCAAAGATATCGGTGATCGAACTCATACGAGTTGAACGAAATACCTTCCCAGCTAACGTTTCCAAAGTACTGGAAGAACATGCCAGTAGTGACGACCAACAACAGTGATGAGAACACCAGGCACACCATTCGAATTGGTGAGGCAAGACGGTCGCGTGTTGCTTGGTTTGCGTTGGAAACAAAGGCAAGGAGAACGACGCTGGCGATGAGCGGGAAACCTACCAGCGGAAGAGAAATCCAGTCATCCATTCAAGCCATCCCCCATATCAAGAAGAAAATCACAAGTGTTCCAACCGAAACCATGAGAATGTAATCACGAGCAGACCCCGTGGTCATTGAACGAACAAAGGTTGAGAGTGATTGAGAACCGCTTTCGATGGATTTGATGGTACCATCGATTACTTCTGAGTCTGCTTCTGCAACCTTATTCGAGAAACCAGCAACAATGTTGACCATGGCTTTATCGTAGTATTCATCGATGTAAAGACGGTTCTGGAGAGCAATTGCAAAGGTTGAATCACGGAAAGCACTGTTGTCGAAATAGAAACGACCGTTCATCCATGCACTGAGTCGAAGCACCGGTCTCATCCACGGTTTCGCAGTTTCACCCTCTGCAAGTGAACCACCGTACAGTGCCATTGCCAATCCAGGTCCGACAACGGCTCCAAGGAAAATCGCAATGTAGGTCAAGATGAAGAAGAATGCATCACTGTTGAGGAATGCATGATCCATTTCGTACACGATACCTTCAATGAGGGTTCTCTCGGAGAGGAATGAGTAACTTGTGTCTGATGCCCAATGCGTGAAGCCCATGCCAGCTAAAATGATGGATGAAAGGGTGACAAAGGTGAGAATAAACAACGGCGTCTTGATCCATGTATTGGTTGGTCCAACATGTGCAGCAACTTCGTTCTTCGGCTTTCCAGCAAAAGTCATGAACCACATTCGAGACATATAAAATCCGGTCATGGCTGCACCGATGAGGACGCATGCTGCAGGCAAGAAGAAGCGGGGGTCGTCTTGAGCGACACGCCAAGCATTCGCAATGATTCCTTCTTTTGACCAAAAGCCTCCAATCAATGGAAGTCCCATGATAGAGGCTGAGCCAACCAGCATTGCCGTAGCAGTAATCGGCATTTTGGACGCAAGCCCACCCATGTTCTCCATCGACTGGGCATCGAAATGGTCGTCATGGTGGTCATCGTGATCATCACCATGATCGTCGCCATGGTCATCGTGATGGTGGAGATGATGGTGGGCGTGATGCACTTCGTGAATAACCGACCCACTGGCCATGAACAGCATTCCTTTGGCCATGGCGTGGTTAAACAAGTGGAATAGCGCGGCTCCAAAAGCAACGATTACAATGTAGTGAGCATCTTTGTCGTGGTGCCAGTCAAGCGTGTTTGCAAGGTACATAGCGCAACCAAGTCCGGTGAAAATGTAGGCGAGTTGACTCATCGTAGAATATGCGAGAACCTTCTTCAGGTCCATTTGGACAAAGGCAATGGCAGCTGCCATGACGGCTGTAATTCCACCAACAGAAGCGATGATGAAGGCCAAGTCGTCCAAATCACCGTGAAGCGCATCCGCTCCAAAGAATGGGAACATTCGAGCAACGAGGTACAATCCAGCATTGACCATTGTCGCAGCGTGAATGAGAGCTGAAACCGGTGTTGGGCCTTCCATAGCGTCAGGGAGCCAAACGTGGAGCGGGAATTGTGCCGATTTTCCAACCGCTCCAATGAACATCAATCCAAGCGCCCATTGAAGTGTGCCTGCTGAATGGGCTGCGACTTGTTCGATGTTATAGGTATCGAACACGACTGCGTAATTAAGCGAACCGAATAGGTCCCACAGCATCACAAGCCCAACTACGAGGAAGACGTCACCGATACGAGTGGTGAGGAATGCTTTTTTGGCTGCCGAAGCGGCACTTGGGCGCTCATAGTAAAACCCAATCAAGAGGTAGGAGCACAGACCCATCAGTTCCCAAAAGATGAACAACCACAGGAAGGAATCTGCAAGAACCATACCGAGCATTCCTGAACAGAACAACACGAATTCGGCATAGAATCGGTGGTTTCGGTTGTCGTTAATCGGGTCGGTGTTCATGTAACCGATACTGAATGTGTTGATGAGAAGACACAGGAAAGATGCTACAAACAGCAGCATGACTGTGATGTGGTCAACGTATATGCCAAATCCAAGGCTCACCGAATCAGTCGCAGCACCACCGTTCCATACTGCGGTATTGACCCACGGGATGGTTTCGAATAAAGAGTCGAATGCCGAATGCCCCTTGAGGAATTCTGAAATCAACAGGAGCGAGAGTATCAGGCTTGCAGCCATGACCGGGAGGGCAATTAAACCGCCTTCTTTGAGCGTGTTCTTCCAAAACGGATGGCCGTTGAACACGCGACCGAGGAAGAGAATTACGGCAAATGACATCATCGGAAGCAGAATGATGAGTGGTGCATATTCCATCCATTCTGAGTGGACTGTGACTGAATTTTCTGAACCTGCCATCGTCTCACCTCAGTTCTTCAGGATGTCAACGTCATCCAACGATATCGTTTCGTGCTGGCCGTAGACTGCAAGGAAAATTGCCAATCCAATGGCAACTTCGCTCGCAGCAATAGCGATAGCAAAAAGTGTGTAAACCCATCCGGTTGTGTCTCCGTGATGGACGGCAGCGGCAGCAAACTGCATGTTTGCAGCGTTGAGCATCAATTCGATGCACATTAGAACAATGATTGCGTTCTTGCGGGTGAATGCGCCACCAAGACCAATTACAAACATCAGTGCTGATAAACCGGATACAAGAGCTGGATCAATCATTCGTCTTCACCTCCAAGCAACGTACGGGCTTGATTCGCCCATTCGTCTCTCTTGATTCGCCCTGAAAAGAACTCAATGGCCACGTTGACTTCTTCTTCAATTTCTGGAGTCATGTTGGCTAGTTGGCTAAAGGTATAGATTCCAAGGGCATTCAACTTCTCAGCAATAAACGGGCCAACGCCGTTTATTCTCTGCAAATCGTCGGCGTCAGAAGCACTGGCAAAACCCAGAGTGCTGAAATCGATTGTCTTTGATTTCTCAGCAATACGAAGGAGTTCTTCTTCCTTCTTTCGTGCCTTTTCGTCCATGCTTTCCAGACGGTTTCGGCGTTCCTCGAGTTCTCTGTCAATGCGAGCCTGACGTTCGGCAGCTTCAGCCTCTTGAGCATCGTCC
>TARA_B100001093_G_scaffold44406_2_pt1 | contig 11997 bp, 2 predicted proteins | sample TARA_B100001093 | Tara Oceans TARA_B100001093 (sample SAMEA2623116) | marine metagenome | biome: marine biome (ENVO:00000447); feature: surface water layer (ENVO:00002042); material: "saline water (ENVO:00002010), including plankton (ENVO:xxxxxxxx)" | depth 5 m
ATCGAATCGCTGGCTGGAGCGAACGAGCCAGTTTTGTTGCAAAAGATTGATGAGCCCGTTTGCCTGAATTTCCACTCCGCTCATTGGCGGTAGATCGCCCCCTGCATCGAGGCGATGGAAAGGCGTGTAGAACAGATCAAGACCCAACTCGGCTCCCACGATCCCAGGTTTTGCCCCCACTACCACAATCTTATCACGGAGAAGGCTCGGAACACCGCCCATAACCTCTGATGCTCCAATCGAGACGATCGCCGGCGCCTGATTGGTTTTTCCAGGACGCCGTGGAGGGCCAGCAAAGTTGAGCCACCTTTTTGGATTAAGACGATCTTCTTCATCCAATTCTCCTCCCAGAGCTGCAGCGGCTTTCCACGTTAACGAGGGTTCGTCCGGGGTGCCTGTGATGAGTTCCCGGACCGTGAAATTCTTGCCGGTGACTAGGGCAACGAGCCCAAAGTCATCGGCGGCACCTATCAATTGATCGTTTGGAGGAATCAGTCTCTCGACAATGGCTCCCGCTTGTTCGTAGCTTTCACGGCCGCAGGCAAGAAATATGTGGCGTCGTGGGGCCCCCTTGATAGGATCCCAGTTTTCGTCCACCCCCCGGAACCGCAACATTGCCGCCGCGAAGGCCTCGTCTACCTCCGGGTCCTTTGACGGCAGATCAAATATTAGATCGTAAACCACTGCGCGGGCTCCGGCTTCTCCCAGTTTATCAAGAAGCGCCGCCTGGTTGCTGCGGTCCAGTGAGGAGCCGTCAAGCTCGTCAAGATAGACGATTCTTACCTCATCTGCTGTTTTGTCAGGATATGCTAGAAACGGGAGATCATAGCTCAGGTAGGTAAGTGCCCCCCCCATGCGACTGAGCGCTAGATACCCTGCTGCTACGGTTAATACGATCCCGGCAAGTGCGGCAGACAGACGAACATTCCGCTCGACCCGGCTCGTCTTTCTTTCGGCATTGGATTGGCTAGACATCTTTAATCTAAAAATTGATTCGGCAATTGATCACCGCAGTCCTTTCCCGGGCGATGTTTCCGTAGGGACTTAGGGGACTGAACCGGTAATCTTTATCTCCGATATTGAGCACACCAGCACTGATCTCACACTGGTTGCGGTTGAAGCGGTAACCGATTAGAGCGTTGATCTGCAAGGTGTCATCACCTGCACGGCTTACCTTGCCCGGAGTGAGCCCCCGCGGATCGTCGTCCAGATCCTGCTTATACCAGTTCGCTTCAACCGTTGCGAACAGTCCGGTTGGTGAATTCCAGTGAGCATTTAAGCTAATCTCGTGCAGGGTCGCGGCATCCTTGAGATCTGCGAAAGGTTCCCCCGAAGCTACCAGTTCCGGGAACACAGTCCGCAGGTCCGAGCGGGTGGCCCGGTAGCCAGCTCCAACCGCTAGCTCATTTCCAATCAGTTTATTGAGCGTAAAATTGAGAGAGACCTCGCGGTAGTCGAGTGTCTGCGACGCACTATCGGGAAAGAAGGCCGGGGTGATGGGGAAAACCCCGGAATCATAGCCGGTAAAGGCGCCGATCGTCCGATCCACGTCCTGCTCGATTACCCTTACACTCGCACCCCACCATGTCCGTTTCGGAAAACTTCCCTCAACGCTAAGACCCATGATCTGATAGAGTGGGTTCTCGACTGAACCAGTCAAAGATTCCGAAATGACCGTTCGGTATGCCTGGTTGAATCCAGCAAGTTGAACTGGTTCCAAGCGGACACTTTCATCGAAAGTCACGCCCCCCATCCCCTCAGTGTAAACTCCCCGCATCCTGAACTGGCGCGATGGAGAATACCTAAACCCAAATTTTCCGGAAAGGCGGTCTTTCTCCCGTTGAAGGTCATTTATAGGTGGATTCCGGAAATTGTCCGGGTGCTCGATCTTGTCCCACGAAAACCCGCCAATGAGCGTCAGATCCTTGGTCGCATTCCAGTAGTCATATCCGTAAATGGTCATTCGTTGGAAATCGGCCTCGGTTCTCTGGAGGGCGGCCGGAGTTGAAAAGCCTCCGGAGAAATTCGGGCGGACCAGCGAGAGAATACTCTGCGTCTCAAACTTGCCTGTCTGCAGGCGCCCGCCCGCGACAATCAGGTTTTGGTCGGACTTTAGGATTTGCTGGATCTCCGCAGTGTAGATTTCAAATGACCGATTCGTATCGAAGGCAAAAGGCGCCGAGCTTACCCCGACCACATCTCCCTGCCCCAGGTAGGGCCCGATTCCCTGGCTAAGATTGTCGGAATACACCAGCGACTGCCAGTCGGTCCCGAGCGATACCGCAGCCGGATCCGCATTTCTTAAGGCCGGATCGGTGAATTGATCGAATCCAAAACTGTTCGGTTGGATAAAGCCCGGTCGAAGCCCTGCGCTGTCCCTCTCGATCAACAACTGCTGTGCCGACGGGTCGGTTAGGCGCTGGTCCGCACTCAATCGTCCGGCTAGAAAAAGGGTGTGGGAACCAGGTGCCCACCGATGGTTCCAGCCGCCAAGTAACAGACCAGGTTCCTGAGATTCTTCAAAGTCTAGACCAGGAGCTAATGGCAGATTGTCATAGGTCTCGAAATTGTCCCCGCTCTGTTGGTCCGCCCATTTTCCGAGAAAATAGAAAACGTCGTCAGGGGTCGGCTGCCACTTTAACTGACCGTAAAGCTCCTGGAGATTCGCCTCCGAGTTCAGTCGGTCCCCGGGATCGTCACGGTAGTAGGCATCAATACCAAAGCTCACATTCCCCGATGTCCCGAACACCGATGCATTGGAGCGAAGCTCCTCAGTGCTCCGCCATTCGCTGGAAAAACTTGCGCCGATCCCATCCTCTTCCATCAATTTTGAGTATTCCTGCTGGGAAACGAACTGGGACAATTGCCCTCCACCTACGGGCGAAAGAAGATTGGAAAGCAGGAGTTCATTGAACCAGGGCGTTTCGTATCGGAGCTCGATCCGCTTCCGATCCCGCAAGGCGTTGAACGAGTTGGCCAAAAACAGGTGGGCGGAGGGATTTGTATAATCGTTCTCCACAGCGTGGGTCGCCTCACGCACTGCCACATTCCGCATTCCCGCATTCTGATAGATCTTCGCAAGATTAGCACTTCGCACGGCCTTGTCTTGGTCCAGTAATTGCTTCGAGCGGAACACCCGGCGATTGTCATTCAGTTCGATCGACTTCTCGAGATCCGTAATCGCTTGGTTAGTCCGGTTCCGCTGTTGTAGTTCGAGGGCGGAATAGAGAAACGGGGTCGGGTCGTTGGGATCCAATTTTCTGGCCAGATCCAAATCCTTGCGTGCATCGACCGGTTTGTTCTCCATGCTGAAAGCTTTACCCAGATAGCTGTGAAATCCTGAGACCGTCGGCTCGACCGTTGCCGCCGTCTGAAGATCTCCACGCCCGCCTTCGAGGTCACCCCGTTTGATCTTGGTCAGTCCTAGGCCCAACCACCCATTCCCCAGTGCACCGTCCAGACGGACGGCCTCCTCAAAAGACTGCCGTGCTTCCTCAATCAAGTTGTCCGCACTTAGAACGAACCCTTTCAAAGCATGGGCCTGTGCATTTTTCGGCGTGAGGCGCAAGGCACTTTCAAGTGCAGCCGTGGCCTCTTTGGTCCGGGAAAAGGAAAACTCCAGTTCCGCCAGACGCGTCCATGCGTAGCCGTTTTTGGGAGTTATCTGTGTGGCCAGGCGCGCCGCCTCCCGCGCGCCATTGAGATCTGAGCGCGATTGCAGATAATAGCTCTCAGCCATTGCCTCCCCGGAAGTTGTAAGTGACTGTGGATCCCACACCTTTTTTTCGTTGAACTTCACCGCCGCGATCATCCTTTCGAGGGCTCTCCGGCCAGGATTTTCAGCAGCCACTTCGCTGAGTCCGGCACGAGCTTCATCTACGCGACCAACCCCCAACAATACCCCAGCTCTGTAAAGTTTTCCTCCGATACTATCTGCGGCACTTTCGGGATATTTCTCGAGCGCTCCAAGTAGATCCCCAGTAACATAGGCCCGCAATGAATCCCTTGTCGTGAGGCGGTCGTCTTGGTTCATTTCAAGCTCGGAAGGATCAAGAATCGCCGGATAATGAAGCGCCCACTGGAGTAGGTTGGATGCTATGATCGCAGCGGTTTTTTTTGGAGCTTGCCCCGGCAACGCTTCGCCCGCTTCCCCGGCGTCCAAGACCAGATCTCCTTGCGGATTTTTCAATATTACTTGGCCTTCTAGCACCTGAAATTTCGATAACCCGTTTTCCGAAACCTGAACATAAAGTTGCGTTCCCCGCATTGCGCCGTTAGCGGCCGGAGTCGAAATATCGATCTCGCCATCTTTCTCCCGGCTAAAAATAAACGCCGCGCCGCCTTTCAGGTCTAGCTTCGACTTATCGTCTTCAAAAAGCCCACGGGTCAACTGAACCGTCGTGAACTGCTTCAATCGCATTGTGTAAAGGTCGGTAAGTTTGAGCGTCGCACGGCTTCGCTGTCTCGTCCTAATCCTGTCACCGACTGCCAGCGACTGGCCTGTCCCCGCGGGCTTCCACCCTCCCCCCGTCGAAGACTGTACGATATTTTCAACGGCAAGCACTCTCGCATCTTGCGCAGTTGCAATCCCCAAAGAGATCTCGCAAATCAATAATGAGGCAAATAAACGCCCCATCAGAGTTGGACGGAAACAGAGCAAATGGAAAATCCTTTGCATACTCTACGACTTGGTATCGATTTCAGCTATTTCCAACAAGGGAAAACTTTAGTCATTGCCTCTACTTGAAATTCTTCAAACTCGTTACGCTGACCATCCTCTATCTGTTAGCTTATTTCGGGTTAGACGATTGAGTGGTTAATAAAGATTATATACCCCTCATGATCTATTTTGTGATTTCAATTCTATCGGACTTTTGAATACTCAGTTGAAAAGTTGTGGTCATCAAAAAACATGGATTAAATGGATCGATGGGTGAGACGTATATTCAGAAAGGTTTAAGATGAGATTTAGAGAAAAAAATCTTCTGCTCGTTCTGATTCTCTGCTTTGGGAATCCGCTTTATGGGCAGGAACCTACAAATAACAACTTTGCTAATGCACAGGTGATTACCGAGGTCTCAGGGAATGTATCGGGAAGCAATGTAAATGCCACTCTCGAAGACGGTGAACCGACAAAAACCGACGGATTTGAAGCAGGCGGGTCCGTATGGTTTTCATGGGAAGCTCCCGAAACCGGAGTTTTCAGGTTTGAATTGACAGCTGGCTTTGATTCCCAACTGGGAATTTTTAGTGGAGAGGATTTGGCGGGCCTGACTCTCCAGAGTGAGAGCGATACCGATCCTCCTGGTGGCGATTTTGTGATGGTGTGGGTCAACGAAGGAGCAAACTACCGGGTGCGGGTCACGGGTTTTCAAGCTGAGAGCGGCCCGTTTGTGCTGGATTGGTCCAAGGTTCCTCCGCCTGCAAACGACAACCTTGCCAATGCCCAGGTGATTGTCGGAACGGAGGTGGAGGGAGAACTATCCGGAAGCAATTTTGGCGCTACTATGGAACTCGGTGAACCGGTAACCACCGCTGGATTTGAGGCAGGAGGATCGGTATGGTTTTTATGGAGAGCTCCTGCAACCGGGACTTTTAGCATTCGATTGACGGCTGATTGGGATGCTCAACTCGCTATTTTCACTGGCGAAGAAGCGGGAGCTCTGACTGTGCTTGACGAGAGTGATCCGCTGGACGGTGAAGGAGATGCCGTAGTGATATTGGCAGCCGAAGAAGGAGCAAGCTACCGGGTGCGGGTGAGTGGTTATTCGATCGATCGAGGCCCGTTTTTGCTGGAACTGTCCATTCACCCTGTATTCCAGAAGATGTATACCTTTGAAGCTTCAGCGGGCAGTTTGCCCTTGGGCTGTTTGGTGCAGGGTGTCGACGGCGATTTCTACGGCGCGACTTCTATCGGCGGTGCAACTGACAACGGCACGCTCTTCAAGATGACGCCTGACAGGGTGATCACGACGCTGGTTGAATTCTCGGGCAAGACGGGTCCCAATAAAGGAGGGGCCCAAGGAAGAGTTACCTTAGTACAGTTCCGTGATGGAGAATTCTATGGAACGACTGAAAGATTTGGCGATATTCCAGCTACGATCTTCAAGGTTACAACTGATGGAGTGTTTACTACCTTAGTCGAGTTTGCTGAGGGCGAGAACCCACTAGCCACTTTGGTTCAGGGTAGCGACGGAGACTTTTACGGAGCGACCAGTGGCCGCGACGAGTTTGATGGCACGATCCTCAACCACGGCACAATCTTCAGGATGACGCCTGCGGGCGTGTTGACGATTCTGCTAGAGTTTACGGGCACCGAGGGTCCCAATCTGGGTAGCTCACCCGAAGCTGCTTTGGTGCAGGGTAGTGACGGGGACTTTTACGGAACGACTCCTTATGGCGGTGCAGACAACCAAGGTACAATCTTCAGGATGACGCCTGAAGGAGTCTTAACGACCCTCTTTGAGTTCGGCAGAAACGACAACGGTAGCCAACCTTATGCCGCTTTGGTGCAGGGCAAGGACGGTGACTTTTATGGAACAACTTATCTCGGTGGAATCGGCTATGGGACGGCTTTCAAGATCACATCTGTGGGGGAGTTGACGACGCTTGTGCAGTTTACTGGAGTCGGGGGCCTTAATATTGGCAGCGCTGGAAACGCCGCCTTGGTGCTGGGCAGTGACGGGAACTTTTACGGAACAACTCCCGTCGGGGGCGCAGACGACGACGGCACGGTTTTTATGATGACGCCGGAAGGAGTTTTAACGACTCTGGTCGAGTTTAGTGGAACCGGGGATGCTGATGTAGGGGCTTCTCCCCAGGGCGCCTTGGTCCTGAGCAGTAGTGGGGATTTCTATGGAACGACTATTAGAGGGGGTTTTGATGGTAACGATGTGGGAACTCTCTTTAAAGTGACACCTGAGGGAATGTTGACCACTCTGGTTGACTTTGCCGCCAGGGGAGGTGGCGGTGTGGGTGGCAGTCCTGCAGCCGCGTTAGTCCTCGGTAATGATGGAAACTTCTATGGAACAACTGAATTCGATGGCGCGACTGACTCCGGCACGGTCTTTAAAATTACGCCTGCGGGCGTAGCCACTAGGCTGATTGAGTTTACTGGATTAGTAGGTCCCAATCTGGGACGTTCCCCTCAGGCAGCTCTAGTTCAGGGCAGCGACGGAAACTTCTACGGAACAACTGAATTCGGCGGTGCGGATGATGGTGGCACAGTTTTCAAGATCACACCGGAGGGAGTGTTAACGACGCTGGTTGAGTTCGGTAATAGCGAGAATGAAGATTATGGTTACTCTCCCACAGCCGCTTTGGTGCAGGGCAGCGACGGGAACTTCTACGGAACAACTGCTGAAGGCGGTGCGACCAACCACGGCACAGTTTTTAGTATGACGCCTGCGGGCGTGTTAACGACGCTCGTTCAGTTTACTGGTATCGAGGGCGACAATCTTGGAGGCGCTGGCACCGCCGCCATGGTGCAGGGTAGTGACGGGAACTTTTACGGAACGACTTCTTCAGGGGGCATAGACGACGTCGGCACGGTTTTCAAGATGACGCCCGGGGGAGTTTTAACGACCCTCTTTGATTTTGGTGAAAGCCAGGCTGACGAAACTGGCAGGGATCCCCAGGCCGCTTTGATTCAGGGCGGCGACGGCGACTTCTATGGAACGACAGCCTCTGGCGGCGCTGATGACAAAGGGACGATCTTCAAGATCTCACCCGAGGGAGTGTTAACGATCCTCTTTGATTTTGGTGCATGGGAGACCGACGATAATGGCTGGGAGCCAATAGTCCCCTTGGTGGAGGGCAGTGACGGAAATTTCTATGGAACGACAGCCTCCGGCGGCGTAGACAACAAGGGGACGGTCTTCACGATGACTCCTGAGGGGGTCGTGACCACGTTTCATGAATTTAGAAATGATGGATCCCCGGAAGCCCCCCTTGTGGTGGGCCCCGATGGAGATCTTTACGGTACTCAAACGGCTTTTGGTACGAGTGGTGCAATATTTCGCCTAGTGTATCGCGGAGTTCCCACAGCCTATCTTTTAGCACCACCGGAGCCCTTGAAGGGTCTGACCAGCGCAAGCGCAGTCCTGAGATCCATTGTCAACCCACGTGGAGCAGTTGTTGAGGAGGTCCGGATCGAATACGGCACCGATGGTGTCGCTTTTTCGAACACGGTTGCCATTCCGCTGACCCTTGCCGGTTATCAAGGGATAGAGGTCGGCAGGACCGTGAGCGGCCTCACCGTGGGCACCACTTACTACTACCGTTTCCGCATAATAACAACCAGTGCTGTTGAAACGGTTAGTCCCGTGCAGAGCTTTTCGACCCTTGCCGAACCAACTGTCGCGATTGTCCCGGCTAGCGAGATTACCCCGGGGACTGCGCGTCTCAATGGCCTTGTGAATGCCCGTAACTTCGATGCCGACGTGATCTTTCAGTATGGCCTTGACGGAAATAGCTTCTCGAGCTTTGTCATGGCAGAGCCAGAAATGGTAACGGGAAACGTGGAGACGAAGGTTAGTGCGCAAATTGCGGGTCTGGATGCGGGGCAAACATATTATTACCGCCTCGTGGCCTTTAGCATTGGCGGGACAGCAGTGAGTGGACAGGGGAGTTTTCGGACCTTGACCGAACCGGTCTCGGTGCTGGGAGGTGCAAGCGCACTCTCGACGACCCGGGCACAAGTTGTTGGGAGCGTGGATGCTAGGGGGGCGGATGCTGCCGTTGATTTCGAGTATTGGCCTGAAGATAAAACATCAGCTAACGCTATAAAGGTGCCAGCGACGCCTGCTGTGGTGTCGGGGGAGGGCTCAATCGAAGTTCAGGCCACTCTGACTGGATTGGCCCAAGGCACGACGTATCGTTACCGGATCCGAGCGGTTGGTTCGGGGGGCACGGGGCTGAGCGAGACAGGAACGTTTTCACTGAGCCTGCTATCCGGTCTGGATCAAACCTTCCCCGATCCGCCGACTTCGGCGACGGGTGAAGTTACGGTAAACATTGATCCACCTGAAACGGGAGGGTGGCGCTTTGCCGGAGAGCGACAGTGGCGCCTGTCCGGAGAAATCGTTGCTAATCTGGCCAGTGGAGACCGTCTACTTGAGTTTCGGCCGGCCCCGGGGTTTATCTCACCTCCGACCGAAACCGTCAGCCTTACCAGCAGTAACTCGAAGCAAGTGCTGGAAGCTACTTATTTTCGAACACCTGCTAGCGGCACAGGCACTCTGACGGTGTCTCTTAAGCCCGATAATCTGGCGGGGGCACAGTGGCGCTTCTCAGGGGAAACGGTTTGGCGGGACGGCCAGCTAGAGATCAGCGGACTGACGCCGGGCACTTACTTGGTGGAAAGCAAGCCGGTGGCAGATCGGGTCACCCCACCACCAACCTCGGTGAGAGTCGAAGATGGCGTTCCAGGCGCGCTAACCATGACTTATGTTTATGCCAATAATCCAACCGGCAAGGGGGCGGGGGCGGTCTCCTTTGCGGACGTCTCTAATAATGAGGACTTGCCGCTTGCCTATCTCGGCCAGATCCGGAGCCCGGTGGGATCCAGTACGGGCTTTGTGGTCAAACGTCGGGTTGTCGCCACGGCTGGCCACGTGGTTTTCGATGATGGATCATTGAGTTTTATTTCAGATCTAAAATGGCTTTTCCAACGCCACTCCTCTGAACATGAACCGATGCCACAAACTCCCCGGGGTTTTTATCTGGCTGCAGGTTATGCGGATGCCCGGCAGGAACAAGGAGTTCAACCGGGAGAAGGGACGCCGGAGTCCCAGGATCTGGACTACGCCGTTCTCTATTTTCAGGAAGAGGCCGGTCGTGGGGGGGTTGGTGGATTTCTAGCGAGTGAGGCCAAGGACGAGAACGAGTTCCTAAGTTCCTCGGTTGAGAAGATGCTAGCTGGCTACCCGGTTGACGGCATCCCGGAGGGTGACCTTGGCAAAGTTCACGCCACCCCGGTTTTTACCGATGCCTTGATCCCGGCCTTCGGTGAGACTTGGACTACTCCGGCGGTTTATGGAGTAGGGGGAATCTCTGGTGGGCCCTTGTTCGCGCGTCATTCCAACGGGGCCTTTTATCCCGCCGCGATCTATCTCGGCGGTTCAGGTCAGGCCGTTGTCAGGGCGATCGACAGCGACGTCGTGGACCTTTTCCTCCGGGCAGAGGCCAGCGGCAATGGTGGTGAAAACAACACCGGGGGTGGTATCACCCATACAAGCGTTGCAGGAAACATCAGCGCCACCGACCCTGGAGCGCTCCGGGTAGTGATTGAGCCTGCGAGTGCAACTGCAATGGGAGCAGGGTGGCAACTGGTTCCAGAATCTACTTGGCGACAGGGGGGCTCACTGAAAAGCGGGCTGTCTGCCGGTAAATACAACCTCGTTTTCAACCCGGTTGATGGATTCCAAGCCCCTGAAAAGCAGGTAGTGGAGGTGACCGGGGGCCAATTCACCACCGTCACATTTACTTACGAAGAGGACCAGCTGACCAGCTCACTGGAAACGTGGCGCCAAGACAATTTCGGAACTATCTTGGACAGCGGTGTCGCAGCCGACGTTGCCGATCCAGATAAGGACGGAGTGACCAATATCAACGAATACACCGCGGGAACTGATCCGAACAATTCGATCGACTTCCTAAAATTCACCACAGCCATAAAGACCGGAACCACGTTTTCCGCAGAATGCGCCGGTAAATCAGGTCGGATTTACGTCCTCCAACGCAACACCGAGCTGGACGGAGAATGGACCTCCGTCAGCTCCCAGGGTCCCCTAGCCGCCGAAGGAACTGTCTTACTCACCGACGACTCCGCTCCAGCCGATACATCTTTCTACCGGATCGAGGTTTCCATGCCCTAGGATGGAGGTGTCCAATTCAGAGAAACAAAGCGTCTTCATTTCTCATGCACATCGAAAAGATTTTTAAAATATTAGTAATAAGTATATTTGTGTTATCCAGCACAGGTTTTGCCGAAAAACCGAATATTATTTTAATCATTGCGGATGACATGAACTGGGATGATTGCGGGGTCTATGGGCATCCTTCGATTAAGACGCCCAATATTGATGCGCTGGCGAAGTCAGGAATAACTTTCCAACACGCCTATCTTACTGCGAATTCCTGTAGCCCAAGCCGAGCGAGCATTATCACAGGTCGCTATCCCCATAATACTGGGGCCGAGCAACTGCATTGGCCGTTACCAAAAGAGTCGGTGACATTTGTGGAGCGGCTAAAGGCTGCAGGTTATTACACAGCAGCGGCAGGGAAGTGGCACCTTGGCGAGTCCGTTAAGAATCGCTTTGATGATGTTTTTGAAGCTTCAACTGCCGGGTTCATTCTCCCCACCGGGACCGATGCCAAACCGGGCAAGATGGTGGCAAAGTCGCCAAGTGGATGCGAGGCTTGGGTGTCGACCATAGAAAACCGCCCCAAGGACAAACCATTCTTTCTCTGGCTGGCGGCTCTGGATCCGCATCGGGCCTACGAAGACGGAGCTCTGAAGATTCCTCACAAGAAGTCTGATATTCAGATTCCGCCTTACATGCCGGACACTCCAGAGGTCAGAGAAGATTTCCGCCTCTACTATGATGAGATCGGGCGCCTCGATCAATACGTGGGAAAAGTGGTTACCGAACTGGAAAAGCAGGGGGTGAGCGAGAATACCATGATTGTTTTTATCAGTGATAATGGGCGTCCTTTTCCGGGAGATAAGACGACCCTCTATGATGGTGGTATTCGGACTCCGTGGATCGTAAAGTGGCCTGCTCAAATCAAGCCGGGACAGAAAACGAAAAGCCTCGTGTCATCGGTCGATATCGCTCCCTCATTTCTTGCAATCACGGGCTTAAAGTCGCCGGACTCATTCGAAGGAACGAGCTTCTTACCTGTCTTGAAAGACGCGCAGAAGATCACCCGCGAGTATGCTTTCTCTGAGGATCACTGGCACGATTTTGAGGATCATGGTCGGTCGGTTGCAAA
>TARA_B100001093_G_scaffold151393_2_pt1 | contig 11995 bp, 13 predicted proteins | sample TARA_B100001093 | Tara Oceans TARA_B100001093 (sample SAMEA2623116) | marine metagenome | biome: marine biome (ENVO:00000447); feature: surface water layer (ENVO:00002042); material: "saline water (ENVO:00002010), including plankton (ENVO:xxxxxxxx)" | depth 5 m
TGGAAAATCTACATTGGTTAAAGAACTCAAAAAATCCGTACCAAATATCCTTGATAAAAAGGTAGTTTATGTTCAAGAACCGTTAGATGAGTGGTCTAAAATTAAAGATAAAAAAGGAGAGACTATTTTAGAGAAATTCTATGCTAATCAACATAAATACGCATTTTCTTTCCAAATGATGGCTTATATTTCAAGACTTGCTTTACTAAGAAATATTGTTCGTGAAAATCCAGATGCTATTATTATTACAGAACGGTCTGTATTTACAGACAGGCAAGTATTCGCAAAAATGCTATATGACGAAGGAAAAATAGAAGAAGTTGATTATCAAATTTATTTAAAATGGTTTGATGAGTTTATTGAAGAAATACCAATAACTGGTTTAATTTATGTTACTACTACTCCAGAAAAAAGTAAGGAAAGAGTAGATTTGAGGGCACGAGCAGGAGAATCTATACCACTTTCCTATTTACAACGATGTCATAATTATCATGAGACGTGGATTAAAAATATTAAAAAACAAGTTTGTTTATTTAATGGTAATGTTGATTTTAAAGATAAGTTAGATTATCTGTCAAAAGATTTGGTAACAGGATTTATTATTAGACATATATCTCCGGAAAATAATCCACATATGTACACAATGTGTAGTTGTTAATTTTATTATCATTCTAATATATAAAATGATAATTAAAACATTGATGAGCAATATGATTCCTATTATAACAACAATTGGGATAATTGCTATTTTGGTAGATAATAGTCCCAATAGGCTTCAAAAAAATTTATTAAGATGGATTGCTGGTGCTAATTTACTTTATGGAGGATTAACACATTTATTTATTCCTGAGGTTGCCGCAAAAGCCATTGGTTGGCAAACATCTCCTTTTCAAAAAGAAGTAGCTTACTATGACATTTTTGTAGGAATTACTTGTATGTTAGGTTCAACTAAATTTGGTAAAAAATTTGCGCCAGGTGCTATTTTAATCTATAGTGGTTTCGCTTTTGCGGCAGGACTTAATCATGTTTATGAACTTATTGTAAAAGGAAATACAAGTAAAAACAATACTGGATTTGTTATGTGGACAGATATTTTAACACCAATTGTTTTAATGTATACATTACTTGTTTAATCAATATATTCTAATAATAATCTATCTTGTAGAACACTAGTCGCTCTATATTTTAAAATATCTAATTCTTCGGATGTTGTTGGAAATTCATCTTTTCCATAAATATCTTGTAATAACAACCATTCAAATATTCCACCTGTATAAACAAAAACAGAATTAAAACCTAACTTTAATAACTGTTCATATTTTTTAAAAATAGAATCATCATTCGCATTTTTTCCATAAATAATAATAGAAATATTCTTATTTAAATGTCTATTAATAAACGCCTCTTCATCTTTTACAGAAACTGTTCCCGGAATTAAACATTCTTGTTCCGTAACAGCTAAGGTATTTATCATAACATAGTTTTTTTTATTATTTTTAATGACATATTTCATATCTTCAAATCCTATTTTTTTTATGGATGTTGTATTTCCCATTAAAAAGGTTTATTATAAAATAAATTAAATTTTTCTTTATTACATAACATTTCTATCTAATTATTCAGAACATTTTGAATTATTTTCATATTTAACTTTCCAAGCAGGAAATCCAATTTTTGCTATAGTCTGCATATTCCTCATCGCACAAGCAAAACTACATCTACTGTGTGGGTTATTTAAATTACCCTCATCATCCTTCAAATTTGCTGATATTTTATCTATATGGGGATGACCCCAAAAACTATAACCAGTATCCTCCGGCGGGTGTTCCTCATTAAACCAGTCCCATAATTCTAGTCTAGTAATAGTAGCGGCCATCAAACGAAGGTCGTTACTAAAATAATCGGAAGGCCATTCTGCTTTATCAGTAGGTATGCTCATTGTGTGTTTATATATACACACTATACATCATAAATTACTTTCAATTTAATCAAATTTAACAACAATTTCAACTTCTTCTTTTCTAATACTTTTTGTAGCAGAACAAGATAACTCTTGTCGTTTCTTTCTTGTTTTTGCCTTTTTCTTTTGTACTCTGTTTTTCGCTGTTGAATTTCTTCTATTCATATCTTTTTCTATTTCGTCTAAATGCTCGCTTATGTAACTCAATATATTATTCTCTAATGCCCATTTAAAAAAATTAAGCTGTCCAATCGTTGTTTGAATATGTGTATCTTCTTCATATGGAATAACAATTCTATCCCAACGGCAAAATGGGTCAAATCTTTTCTTAGAATAAGCCTTCAACTTTAACTTATAATCAATATAAACCTTGAATCTTTTTGTTCTTCCATGCTTATCAACTAAATCATAACCAACAAAATTCTTTTTAGCATAATTAGTCACAAACCAATCAATTAATCTGAGAGATTCGCGTGCGTGACCATTTATAATGGATAAAATTTTACTTAAATTACCATCTTTATTGTAAAATTTCATTAATGTATTTAATAGCAAATTATTCTGAGTGGCGTACTGCATATTATTCATTATTCTATATATCCTAATGGATAATCCATCTTTAAATACTTATTCCGCGTCAACTTTTATATTACTATCTTTTGGTCTTAAAAATTGGTCCTGTATATTTAAATCATCAATATAATTATTAGCTGACAAAAAGGGATTAATACTCTTTTGTATCATCATCCCTCTTTCACTTAATCTTTGACTATGAAGTTCTCTATCATTTTGTTTTCTATCTTCTAGTTTTTCTTGAATAGGATTAGAATGTTCCTGAATTTTGGCATTCTTATTTGTTTCACGGAGAGATTGTTTTAAAATACCCCCATTACTCCATTTCCAGTAAATATATTTTTGCGCCATTATAAAATAAAAATATTTAATTTTTCTTTATTATTCTCATTTGTTTTGTGAATAGAAATTTTTCATCATTTAAACATCTTCTCTCCAAATTACATTTTAAACAACAAACAACTACGTTATCTTTCGTATGTCCCAAACTATTATCCAATCTATCTAATGTCCATTGTTTTTGCTCACGATTATTTTCATACAAAAGTAAAACATCTTTTCTACAGTAATAACATCTTAATTTGGAAATAACTAATTTTTCTAATAGTTCTTCATAGCTAATTAAACCATCCAAATTTTTATCTTTTTTGATATCTTGTTGTTTATAACTATTAATTTTTTTATGTAATTCATTTTTTGTTGTATTATCACCATTAAATGATTGTTCTAAAAACAACTGATTTACAATACCAATATGATTTTTACTTTCTAACAAAAAATCTTTATATTTCCATTTTTGAATGATTTTTCGCTCTTTTTTTTCTTTTTGACCAATATTAATTTTTTTATGCATATATATTAATGAGTACAGATAAAAAAGATGACAATCAACCTACCTATAAAAAACAACCTACCTATAAAGAAGAAATGAAAAAATTATCAGCAATAAACTTACCAAAATTTTTTTTGGGCTGGACAATATTTCTACTAGTATTTATTATTACAATACCATATGTATTATTTAAAACTAAATTTTACTCTATTTTAGAAGCTTATTTACCTAATTTAGATTTGATTGCTACCGTTTTAACATGGCGCAATGGTCCATATGATATATGGAATCATTTTTATCCATCTCCTGTATACAATTATTACGGATATTTCTCACAAATAATAATTAATTATATGGCATTACTAGGATTAACTTTTATTATCACAAGAGAAACTAAGAAAACGGGCAGTATGATAAAAGGTTGGTCTATGGCATTTGTTATGATTTTAATGACTTATTTATTACCTGCCCAATTTATATCTATGTTTATGGATAGCAGTGCTGATTATCTTAAAATACAAAATCAAGCAATTAATGATATAGTTATAGCGTTATTAGGATTTATCATGACAATTGGTGTAATATCAATGGAAGCATATATCTTAAAAAACTATAGTCATATTTTAGAATATGGAGTTAAACATATAATGAAAATTCCTAAGTTGTTAAAAAAATAATATAGAACTATGTCTTTATATTAATATATTAAATGAGTGAAGAATGTCAAGAATTGAAGAACATAAAATACCAAACAATGCTTTTAAATAGCAATTCCAAAATTGTATCTACTAAAAAAAATTCTGAAAACTTAGATGATTTTCTACAAAAAGAAAAAGCAAATAACAAAAATAAACCCTGGAGTAAACTTGGTCGTTCCACAAAACTTAAAAAAATTACTGAATTTGTTACTCAATTTGCTATTGAAAAAGAAATAACAGATGCTGGGAAAAAACAACTTCACTCATATCTAAATACCTCATTAGATAGGAAAAAACTACAACGAGTCAAAGATGTAAGCTATGACGTGAAAACTGGAAGAATTAAAGCTATCCCTGGATTAACTTTTAATAAAAATAAAAATAAATTTACACTAAGACGTGTAGATAAAAAAAAATCAACTCTGAAAGGCTTAGCTCCTAAGAGAAAGAAAGATAAAATTGATATAAAAGAAAATATTTAATATATATATAATCCAACCTATGCTTATGAATGAATTACCAATTTTATCCAATATAATTCATTCTATATCCGTTCCAAAACAAGTGCTAGAAACTGATATAGACGAACTAAGAGAAAGTGTTTATCTTATCATCGATGACTTTATAAGTAACAATATTGAAGAGTATCGTTATAAAGATTTCGCCCATCGAATATTTGAACATACATATCATATTATCGAAATGATTTACCGCGATATTGATTCAATGATTGAGCTTAACTTGACAGAACTCATTGACGAGGGCATTTATAGTTATTTCGAATTTTATGGTACAAAAAGGTCTGAAACAACTAAGGTAACTACTCCCAAAAACAAACGTAACTACTCCAAAATATTAAAACACATTAAAAGCAAAGATACTCACGAACAAGGCACTATCGAATGGTTTAAATTTCGATGGAATCATATCACAGCCAGTAGTGCGTGGAAAGCCTTAGAACATGATGCCACTAAAAATCAATTAATTTATGATAAATGTAAACCAATTAATACCAAAAAATATTCTAGTGTAAATATTACTTCTGCCACACATCACGGTCATAAATTCGAGCCATTATCTAATTTAATATATGAAGATATGTTTGATACAAAAGTAAATGAATATGGTTGTATTGAAAGTGATGACTACTATTATCTCGCCGCATCACCAGATGGTATTAATGTGAAACTAGATAATCCTAGATACGGTCGTCTTCTTGAAATTAAAAATCCAACTAGTCGCGAAATTACCGGAATACCCAAAAAAGAATATTGGGTTCAAATGCAAATGCAGATGGAAGTTTTAAATTTAGATGAATGCGACTTTCTAGAAACATCATTTAAAGAATACCAAACAGAAGTAGAATTCTTAGCAGATGGAGAATTTAATAAAACAAAAGACGGAAAAAGAAAAGGTATTATTCTATGTTTTAATAATGGTTCTAAACCAGATTATAAATATGTTCCACTACATATCAATTCTTATGAAGAATATGAAATATGGCGCGATAAAATTATAGATGAAAATAATGAACTAACTTGGATTAACGATACATTTTGGTATTTGGAAACCGTATCCTGTGTATTAGTAAGACGAAACAAAGTTTGGTTTAATACTATTAATCATAAATTTAAAGAACTATGGGATACTGTCGTTCAGGAAAGAGTAAATGGCTATGACCACAGAAAACCTAAAAAACGACAAAAACGAGCATCTATTCCAAAAATTGCAATTAAAACACCACCTCTAAAAGCACAACCTTCACCTTCTATAAAAGCAATCAAAATAGATACCCCTTCTCTAGAACAAACTCAACTTGCTATTTAAATTTTACTACAATAATAATTTACTCTATTACAACTTTCATCTCCCAATTTAGGTGGTGGTACTACTGGTGGATGGTCGCAATGACGAGATTTATACAAACCACCGCAGAAATCAGGTGGTGTTGTTAATCCATTACAAGGAGTTTCCCAATATCTTTTATTATTGGTAATTTGTGCGTAAGAACCAACTGCATAGGAAGGATATAACTTATATGCTCTCTGCATATCTAAGTCAGATAAACCAGGGTTATTTTTCATTTGATACGTTGGATATAATAAACCTTTTGTATCACTCATAGGATATATGCCAGGAGTTAAATTATGAAAGCCTTCTTTCTTTTTATTTAAAATAAACATTATCCCTAAAATTGCTAATACTGCTATTACCCCCTTTAAAATTATATCTTTTTTCATATATAGATAGCAAATATATTATTTTATTCATTTTATAAGTATTACAAAAATAATATTTATAGAATCATTATTTAAAATTTAAACAATATAACTTTATTATCATGAAAAACGAAGAATATGTCATTAAACGCAATGGTCAAAAAGAATCTATTTCTTTTGATAAAATCTTAACACGAGTTAAAAAACTAGGTGGTAATGATTTATCTGTCAATTATACCTCACTCGTTCAAAAAATTATCGATAGATTGTATGATGAAATTCCTACAACTAAAATAGATGAGCTTACTGCTCAACAATGCGCATCGCTTATTACAACACATGGAGATTACGGTGAATTAGCAAGCAGAATATTAACATCTAATCATCACAAAAATACACCCGCCACTTTTTATGAAGCAATGTCACTACTTTATGATTTTACAGATATTAATAATGAACCACATCCTCTTATTTCACAAGAACTATGGAATATTATTGAAAACAATAAACAGGATATCGAAAGTATCATTGATTATGATAGAGACTACCTCATTGATTATTTTGGATTTAAAACCCTTGAACGTGCCTACCTTATGCGTGTAAATAATAAAATTGTTGAAAGACCACAACATATGTGGCTTCGTGTAGCTCTAGGAATATGGGGAAATGATTTTTCTAAGGTTAAGAAAACTTATGATGGTATGTCTCAAAAATTTTTTACCCATGCTACGCCTACTTTATTCAATGCTGGAACTCCTAGAAGCCAACTTTCTTCTTGTTATTTATTGGCAATGAAAGATGATAGTATTGCTGGAATTTATGAAACCCTATCCGATTGTGCCAAAATTAGCAAATGGGCCGGTGGTATTGGGTTACATATTCATAATGTCCGCGCAAGTGGTAGTCATATCAGAGGAACAAATGGTACTTCCAATGGTATTGTACCAATGCTTCGTGTCTTTAATAATACCGCGCGATATGTTGACCAAGGTGGCGGAAAAAGAAATGGAAGTTTCGCCATTTATATTGAACCATGGCATGGTGATATCATGCAATTTTTGGACATGAAGAAAAATCACGGCGACGAAGAGCAACGCGCAAGAGATCTCTTTTATGCTTTATGGATACCGGATGAATTTATGAGAAGAGTGAAGAATGACGAAATGTGGACCTTGATGTGCCCTGATAGATGTAAAGGACTAAGCGACGCATATGGTGAAGAATTTGATGTTTTATACCGACGATATGAGTCCGAAGGCAAAGGTCTTAAACAAGTCAAAGCCAGGCAAGTTTGGTTTAAAATTCTTGATTCACAAATTGAAACAGGAACACCTTATATGCTATACAAAGACGCATGTAATAAAAAGTCTAATCAAAAAAATCTAGGCACTATTAAAAGTAGTAATTTATGTACTGAAATTATTGAGTATTCAGGACCAGACCAAACTGCCGTTTGTAATTTGGCAAGTATTGGGCTACCAAAATTTGTCAAGAACAAAAAGGTTAATTGGGAAACGGTTCAAATTTATACAAAATCTAATTGTATTTATTGTAAAATGGCAAAACAAATGCTAGATAACAATAATATTAATCATCAAATATTCAACGTAGAACCAACTGAAATGGATAGTTTTAAACATTTATTTTTAAAAACATATGAAATCGAGGTTAAATCTTTTCCACAGATTATTATTAACGGAAAATATGTTGGTCCTTACACTGAATTAGTTAAATTACTACGCGCCGAATTTGACTATGAAAAACTACATGAAATGACCAAAATCATAACAGATAATTTAAATAAGGTAATTGATGTTAATTTCTATCCTACTGAAAAAACTAAACGCTCTAATATGTTACATAGACCTATTGGTATTGGTGTTCAGGGATTAGCTGATACACTTGCTTTAATGGATATTCCATTTCATTCTGATATGGCAAAAGATATAAATAAAAAGATTTTTGAGACTATCTATCATGCTTCTTTGGAGAGAAGCAATGAAATTGCCCAAGAAAGAATTGCTAACATAGATTATGTTTATGATAATTTAAATAATATGGATTTTAATTTAGATACAGATTCACACAAACAGCTTACTAAAAGCGATATATTATATGGTTCTAATGCTACAATGCTTACAGTAAATACCACTACTATTGAACTTGTAGAACATCTTAAACTAAATAGAGCCGAATTAGCTCAACGTCATAATCATCCTAATCTAGCAGGAGCATACAGTAGCTTTTCAGATAGTCCAGCAGCACTTGGTACTCTTCAATTTGACATGTGGAATGTTACACCTAGCGATAGATATGACTGGAATAAACTTAAACAAAATATCATGCGACACGGGTTGAGAAATAGTCTTTTAGTCGCACCTATGCCTACTGCTTCAACTAGTCAAATTTTAGGCAACAATGAGTGTTTCGAGCCTTTTACTAGTAATATTTATGTACGTCGTACAATTGCCGGTGAGTTTGTAATTGTCAATAAACATTTAATGAAAGAATTAATCGATTTGGGCAAATGGGATAATGATGTTAAAAATAGTATTATTGCTAATGGAGGCTCGGTTCAACAATTAGACTTACCAAAGCCAATTAAAGATAAATATAAAATTGTATGGGAAATTCCTATGAAACATATTTTAGAAATGGCTAGAGATAGAGGTGCTTATATTTGTCAAAGCCAAAGTACTAATTTGTGGATGAAAAATCCAGACTATAAAAAGCTAACTGCTATGCATATGTTCGCGTGGAGTTGTGGCCTTAAAACTGGTATATACTATCTTAGAACAAAGGCGAAGGCTGCTCCACAGCAATTTACCATTGAACCACCATCAAATCCAGCAAAAAATACACAAACAAACGATGATGAGGAGGAGTGTTTGATGTGTGGTGCTTAATTAATATATAAAAATCTAAATATATATTAATAATTCATGCCAAGAAAACCTAAATCTATAACACTACAACCTTTCTCCGCGAAAATATTAAAAGGTTTAAAAACAGTTGGTAAAAAACACAAAATAGCTCAAATTCACCACGATATTTTACAAGATATTAATGCCACTCATAAACAAATAAGAAAACAAACAATGCTTGTTAAAAAAACTCCCGATGATTTACAGAAAAAAGATTATTTAGCATACTTAAAATCACAGAAACAATCAAAGGAAAGACAAATTCAAGCTTGGATAAAAGCAAAAAAACCAACAACAATGGAAAAGTTTGAAAAATTTATTTCCGAAGGATGTTCCATGGATGAAGCAAGATTGCCGAATAATATAGGTGATATTTCATTTAAAAATTGTATTTTAAAGAACATGCGTTTTATTCCTAGCAAACTAGAAGTTAAAAAAATTAGAGAAAGTATTCCTAATTTAACCAATGATGATTACCGAATTATTATATTAAACGGGCATGGAGCTATAGAAGGTGGTATTGTAATTCAGGGAGATATTCGAAATAAACCAACGATAAGACAAGCTAAAAACGCACCCGTTGTTTTGCCAAAATTACCAAACGGTATGTGGTATTTTGCACAAGGGTATCCTGGTACTTCTACGATGATGTGTAAAAGAGTAGATACAGCACAATTTCAAAATTTAAATAGTCTGTCAAAAAGAAATAATTTTGTTAGACGATTGTTTTCTGATGGCACATTTCAAACTTTCTTAGAGGGAAAATCATATGATGAATCTGATACAGCAATGGTTGGTATTCCAACAATGCCATTTTACAACAAAGCATGGGATTTTGGTCAATGGAGTGAACATAGAACAATAATGGGAATTTATGATGTTACAGACCCTAATTATAGTGTTAATATTGATGCGACCAGACAAGATGACCCTGATGGTACTTTTGTATACCCTGTATACCCTACTTTATCCGAAGATAAATCACCCTCTGATGTTTTGAGGAGTCATACTTATTTTAAAGGAACTATAGCAAAATCTTCAAACAATGAACCTAATACAAATCAATTTCATCATAAAAGACTAGAAAAGATAAGAGATTTACTTCGAAAGTTTAAAACTAAAAATAATAGAATCCCGACAAAAGAAGAACTGGCAATTATAACCAAAGATATAACATTTTCGTTCACCGCATATGGGAAAACAGATGATTATCCTTTGAAATTAACTGCTGCTAATAACAAATTTCAAAGAGTATATCGCAATCTGCTATTTGCCTCTGATTGGGCTCCTCTTAGAGATTCATCAAATGGTGTATTCGATCCTATAGCAAAAGGATCAGATGGCGTGTCTATTAGACAGCGAATGATTGATACCATGAATAGTAAAAGAGATATTACAATGGATGACTTGCTCAAATGGTTTAACCCAAATGCTCCTAATGCTGTTGATAAACGCAAGGTAATTTTCATAGATTGGAGTTGTCAACCAATATCTGTGAGGGTTCAATATGACGGTCGTATTAGGGGTGTTGATTTTGATACTGCGCCTGACCCAACACAACCATATCCTCCAGAAAAAATACCATCTTTGCTTGGTTTTCAAGCAACACGATTAGCATTTGAAAAGATGGCTAGAAATTTAAATTTAACCTTTAATCGTGTTCAATCATTGTTTAATGAAAAAAATGGCGAAGAAGAATTAGGTGCTTCACCATTTATTGCCAAAATAGAAGCAGATAAAGTTGGTGAAGGTGATTATTTATTGAATAGATCGGCGCGCGATGCATTATCGCCCGTGCCTATGGACGTAGATGCGATTTCAAAATCTCCTACTCAAGGAGGACGGAGAAAAAACAAAACAAGAAGAAAATCAAGAAAAAAGAAAAAATCGCGTAGAAAAAGACGCAGACGAAAAACAAGAAGAAAGTAATATACTATTATCTCTTTTAATAGTATATGTGCTTTAGCGCCAAATCTTCTATATCAACATTTATATTAGGAACTACCGCTAGTATTATATTATTATTTACATCAAAAAACTCAACAAATAAACATTTGGGTTTATTTTTAATTGCTGTAAACCTAATGCAACTATTAGAATATTGGATGTGGATTGACCAACAGTGCGGTTTTCTTAATAGTTTCGCATCCAAATCTGTTTATCCTGTTTTAGCACTTCAGATTTTAAGTATATTTTATGGAGCGTTGATATTTAAAACAACATATATACCAAAAAAAACACTACAATTTTTAACATTGTTAACTTTCATTTTCGTAATTTATTTTATACATTTTTGTTTTTACAACAATAATCTTACGTGGTGTACAAAACCTAATAATGACAATAGTCTTCAATGGGCAAATACGGATTTTTTTATAGATAAATTTAAAATTTTTTTCTATGGGTATTATTTAATTTTTTTTATAGTTCCATTTTTATTTAAAGATTTACAGAAAGGAATAAAAATTTTATTGGTAGGTGGAATTAGTTTTTTACTTACTAGATTTCCTAATTGGAGCACATCAAGCACTAGGTGGTGCTACTTTGCTGCTACAATGCCAATATTTCTTCTTATTTCTGATAGATAAAATACAATTTAGTTAAGCTTAGTCTTAATGAACCGTATCTTTAAAGTCCGCAATACATTTTACAATAATGTTTCATTTGGTCATTTGTATCAACTGGGTCAATGTTATATGTCAAAGCATAAAAGCATCTAAAACAAACAATCACATCAATTAAAGAATTATGTAAATTTTTTGGTTCTGTATTAAATAAATGTTTATGAA
>TARA_B100001093_G_scaffold168693_1_pt1 | contig 11993 bp, 8 predicted proteins | sample TARA_B100001093 | Tara Oceans TARA_B100001093 (sample SAMEA2623116) | marine metagenome | biome: marine biome (ENVO:00000447); feature: surface water layer (ENVO:00002042); material: "saline water (ENVO:00002010), including plankton (ENVO:xxxxxxxx)" | depth 5 m
TGATGTGGTCTTAGTTGCATAGATTTCCTGTTGATATACTTATTATAATGGTAAAACTGCCAAACTAGGGGAGCGTTGTGACGCTTTCTTAGGTGGCACATCCAATTCCTCCATCATAATTTGTTTTGGTAGGAAGTTGTAACAGTAGTAACTGCTACTAAATGTAATCTTATCATTGTTCCTACCATCTGGACTAATAAACTTCATTCTCTTGTCAAACATAAGCAACTGCAAATCCTTGTCCTTGAATAGTTGTTTTGGTGCTGAATCATTCAACCAAGTGTTTGTCATGATCAAAGCGAATGGTTTACCAAATGATAATGCTCTCTCAAAGTACTTTCTTTTATTTGTGAATGGTGGATTAGATACCATTACATCCCAGTAATCAGGTTCAAAGTCAAAGAAGTCAATGTTCATACTAATATGAGTAGCAATCACTTTATTTTGCTTTGAAATTTGTTTAGTAAACTCACTATCAATAGTATCAAATGGACACCATACTATAGCACCCTCTGGAATATACTTGAGAATAGGTTTGACACCATAATCAGGTGTGTAACACTCATCGTTGTTACCACTTGAAAACATTAACTTACCACTATCAAGATTCATTAAAATAATTCTCCTATATCTACTATTATAGCACAAAAAATACAAATAGGAAATATATGTGTCACTATGTCAACTGACACATATGAACACGACTCAATTAGTCTTACTTTAAGACAAGTAAGAATCGCATAATTCTACGTCTGTTTATGACCTCTACACCATCCCTTCTAAAAATTTATAGTATCTTCCGAACAAACCATACAGAGTTATGTATGAGTTTTATAATTTAACCTCTGCATCATGATTTACATCAACAAATAATATTTCTAATGGTCTATCAGAGTAATTATATGCTTGATGTGTATAGTTCATAACATCACAAATCTGTGGTTTTCCCTCTATCCACTTAACAACTCCATCTTTTATGCTTATCCAATCCATATAACATTTCTCACTATCAGGAACAGTAAGTGGTATTTGAATTCTTTTGTATGGGTATCGTAGAATATCAGGATCTTTGTGTGGTTTTAGTATGGTATTAGGGTAAAAAATAGTATAGTTTGAGAACAATATATCTTCGTTTTGATAGATTTCACGCACCTCATCAGTCATTAATTTATCTCGTATTATCGTAGTTTTCTTTACTGATTTAATCCAATAATAATCTATATCTTTATTTGAATAACCATCTATCGTAGGAGCTTTTTTAACTGGAAACTCAACTCCTTTTGCCCAATTATATAATGTTTCTAGATTATTCTTTGTTATCATTAATTTCTATAAAAAATACCTAATACTCCACCATCTAAGTTTATATTATATTCCTTGTTTAAGTCAAGTCTTGCATACTCATATCTTCTCATAGTTTTATCATTCACTATAGGTTTACCATTAAAACATACGAGAAATGTTTGTCTGTATAACTTATTTAAATCTAGCACCGTCTCATCAATTTTAACAAGTCTACCCTCCCAATTCTGACCTTTTTCAAGAGTATTAAATCCAACTAGATGAAAATCCTCTTGTGAATGAAATATTCTAAATTTATGTAAATAACTTCTCACATCAACAAACTCCCCTTCTTTCACTAATACATGATCCTCGGAAAACATCGTACCAAGTTTACCAATACCTTTAATTCCATAATAAAATATTGTATTAGAATCAATAGGATTTTCTGCTAAAACATAATCTTTTTTACCTATGTTCACACATAATGAAAAATCACCACTCTCTCGATAAAATCTTCTACACGTTGTCATAATTCAATTTCTTTTAAATCATTTTGAAATCCAAATGGTATAGATACCACCTTATCTAGTAGATCATCCACACTTATGGATTTTATATCTTCAGTTGATTTATTTTCTTCCAAAACTGGTTCGTTTTCAAAATTTGAAATGATTTCATTACACAGTATTGATCGTAAACTTTCCTCAAAATTATATGTACTACTAAAATCTAGATTACAATAAGATATTGCTATCTTTTTATGTTCATCAATTGGTTTTGATGAGTTTTGCCTACAACATTTAACTACAAACAATTTCTGTTCTGGACAATTTTCTATTATTTTAAATATAATATTAATTTGAATCATTCAAATTTAATTAATAAATGTTATTTGAGTTAACATTAGCAGCATATACTCCAGAAGTGTTACCTGTACCCTCTGGAAATAAACTATTAAAACTTCCACTCTGAACATTTAAAATGGTATATCCATTATTTCCACCAAGACCAGTTCCAGCAGCATTTCCACCACCTTGTGCACCATCTCCAGCTGGATCTCCACCTCCACCACCAGTGAAAGCATTACTTCCACCACCTCCTCCAGCTCCACCTCCACCAGCAGAGAGAATTTTCTTTCCTCTAGATCCATTAGATCCATTAGTTCCATAACTTGCACCTGTTCCTTTCAATCCACCTAAACCGACAGGAAATCCTTGACCTCCACCTCCTCCACCACCAGAGGATGTTGCATAAACTGAACTTTTTTTACCAGTGGATTGACTCTGCCCTTTTCCTCTTCCACCTCCACCACCACCAAATCCAGCATTGATTTGTCCTAGATTTTTAATAGTGACAGTTACATCTGAATCAATGATTCCTATTGCAGATCCTCCAGATTTTCCATTAATTCCATTATTATTTCCTGCATTAGCTCCTCTTCCACCGTCTCCACCTTGACCCAAAATTTTACCATTTGAACCTACGTTAATTCTTAAATGTGTGTCTGAACCACCTGGCCAAGTTCCTGTATTAAAAGCAACATTTCTTCTGACAGATTTACCACTACCCTGACTCTGATGTGTTGACCCTATTGTCACATTAACATCAGCAATGATTCTATGACCTGCAGGAGTTGAAGGTTGACCAGTATGTCCACCAACAACAAACAAACCATTACCCTCACTACTACCATTATATTTTGTTCTAAAATTCTTTCTTATTGATTCTTTATCAAAAACAACAACAACATTCAATCTTTTATTCAAGAAATCACTAAATTTCATGGATCCTGATGTCGGAATACCCTCATCTAGAGGTAAATTGGTCATTGACCCTACGTTTTTATTTGCAAAATTTGAATTAGAACTTTGATATGCAGCAAAACTCGGAGCTAATCCAAACTCCTTTTTTATATGATCTTTGTAACTTATAGGACCTGTTGTTGGTGTAGACATTATCTCTTTTTTTAATTATTTAGTATTTTTTCCAATATTTATCCGATATGTATCCAGTTGAAAATCCAAATTCATCATCTTTTAATATCGTAGTCACATCTCCCACAATCGCAAGTCTCTCTCCTGAAAAATCTCCTCCAGTAAATCTAGTACTATGACATAAACTACTTGGAAAAAGTGCAAGTGTTCCCTCTGGTGGATGTAGAAAGAAATTTTGTGCATTAAGTTCATTATATTGATCCACGATTGTTCTCTCTTTATTATCGTCTTCTACATTTATACCAGTAAAAAACATATTTTTACTACAATTATTGTCAAACTCAATGCAATGTGAGTTGTCAGGCATATTTAAATAATATGCAAATGAAATATGACTTGTGGAGTGAATATGCCATCGTATTTCGTTATCAGGTCTTCTTGCCCTCGATAACCACGATTTAGTAATTGCATAATCAAATATGTCTCGATATTCTAAAACATCACAAACATAATTTTTAACATGATTTACAACCTCTTTAAATAAATCATCCAAAGTATCTTCTAAATGAATGAGTGGTTTAACAATATTCTCACTCACAGTATTATCAATAGCACTCTCCTCATAGTCAAATTTAGGATATAATTTATAAAAATCATTCTTATATTTCTCGTGACCATCCATCTGCCCCACATATATCGTAGTGGGAAAAATATTAAAAGTTTCAAATTTCATAATGAAATTAAATTTATTTAATCAGGCATGTAGATTAATCCAGTCACTACCTACTCTTACCTGAAGTTTAGGTCCACCAGCAAAGTCTGTTACAAATACTATAGCACCATCCGTAAAACCTGTCAAAGCATTTCTCTGAGATGTGGTAATTTTTGGTGGGTACATATACATACGATTGACATCAGTTCCAGTTGCATCTTTTCCAGCATCACTGAAGTCAACAGCAGCCCGAGGTGCAGAAGTTCCAATACCAACGGCACCTATTGTTACTTTTTGTCCACGAGCACTTATGTTTACACCATTATCAAAGGTGTCTGTTCTAATCGCAACATTACCATCAGTTGTAACTATGAATTTTGAAGTTGAGAAACCTGCGTTGTTAACTGTTTCAATGTAATTAGCAGTAGCACAAGTTGTGCCAATACCAACGCCTGCAAATTGAGTATGAGTTTTACCCTCTACTACTATATTAGTGAAAGTTGATACTCCTGATAGTGCAGTGACATTACCAATCAAATCTCCAGTTAAATCTCCTATGAAAGTAGAATTGGTATTACCAGATACAGTTAGGTTATTTGCAATATTTACATCATTCCCGAAGAAAGAATTACCAGTAAAAGTAGACACACCTGAAACATGTAATGGTGCTATTGGTAGTGTGGTTCCTATACCTAGAGAACCTCCAATACCAGTCAATGTCATTAATGTAGTGGTTTTACCCTTATGCCAATGGAAGTCACCTGTAGTTGGTTTACTTTCGTAATTAAGATAGTAGTTTACATTTCCACTATCAGTGTTAATCAAATCTAGTGAATTTCTTGTGCTGAAATCTGATGCACCACTATCATCACCATATCGTAGTGATCCAAAGTGAGATGATAATCCAGATGTACCACCATTTAAACTTGCGACATTTAATTGTCCATAGACGGATACACCTGCTCCAATTGTTTCAAATTTAGAGGCATTTTGATATCTTAATTCAACAGTTCCATTCTCATAGAACCTTGCCATATCTTGAGTTTCATCTGCATTTCTTATTGCAACTTGATTGGATAATATTACTAAATCTCCAGTTCCAGAATCTTGAATGTAACTATGTTGTTTTACAGAGTCATGATATATTGCTAGATCATTCCCCGATCCAAAAAATGCCTTAACATTATCTGGGAAAAATGCAGTTGTTCCAAATCCAACTGTCGCACCTGCTCCTAAAACCACAGTGTCATTGAATGTGGTAACACCTGAGATATTAGTTCCACTTTCAATATTAACTGAACTACCTGATACTCCTTTAAATTCAGTTGCAGTCACAACACCAGACACAACCAAGTGGTCATCAATAGTTGTTTGACCTGTAGCAGAATCAATTGTTAATCCACCAGATGCAGTATCAATTTCATTATCATTGGTTATTCCAATCTGGATGTTATCAATGGTTGCACCACCATTTGCATCAACAGCACTGGTAAATGTTGAAACACCACCGACAGACAAAGTATTAAGTACTGTATGTTTATTTGCATCTATATCACCATCAAAAGTTGATATACCACTGGTAGCAAATTGATTTACAAATAGTGTGCCAATACTTGAAGTAATTCCTATGAAAGTGGTAACCCCTGTGAATCTAGAGTCTCCAAGAACATCTAGTTGCGCCCCAACCAATGTTGTTCCAATACCAACCTTGGCAGTTGTTGATAATGTTCCTGAATTAGCAATGAAACCATCAGTCGCAATAGCAACAATATTTGTTAATCCTGAAGCATCACCAACAAATTTAGTGGCAGTAAGAACTCCTGATAGAGCATCTATCTTTATATTACCAGCTGTCATCACTCCACTTATAACTGTTCCAGCTAAACTCGTTATACCTGTTATACTTGCATTACCACGAACATCTAATTGTTTTTCTGGTTTTGTGGTTCCAATTCCAACCAGTCCTACCGCATTGACAATAAAGTTACTATCATCAACCTGAACCCCATTTCTAAAATTAAAAGACTTTGTATAGTTAGACATTATTTCTTTTTAGTTATTTATTTGATTTTCAAGATCATCGACCTTCGCAGATAATTCTTTAATTGCTTCTATGAGAAGTGGAACTAATTTTTCATATTGAACTGTCAAGTAATCGTTGTTACTTGGTGCAAGTTTAACTGCTTCTGGTAATACTTTTTGAACATCTTGAGCAGAGACACCAGCATATGTTTGATCTCCTGTGTCTATGTCACATTTAAGTTTTGCAACTTCATTATGTTTGTAAGTAAATCCACTTAATGAATTAACTTTTTCTAGTGCTTTTGTGATTGGTGATATTTCATCTTTGAGTCTGATGTCAGATGTAAGTGCTGTTATGTCACCAGTAACTTCTAGAGCACCAGTGACTAAAGCACCAGCTCTTCTAACTCTAAACCTCTCAGCTCTAGGGCCAGAACCTAAATTACCAGAGCTAGGTACGACAAATGCTAGATCACCATCATTTGGTCCAGTTCCATTACCATCAGCAATCATTTTAATTCGGGCATCATAATCCCCACCTGCTCTAGAAAAGTCTATGTAAGGACCCTGAGAATTAGAACTTCTGTTTATTTCTATTCCACCATCGGTGGTCAAAGATACACTATTACCAATTCCTGCATTTGTTATGAGAATTTTATCCCCACTAATCGTAGTCGCACCAGCGATTGTTGTAATTCCTGTGATTATAACTCCAGAAGTTTTAGCACCAATTCTTTCAACATCATTTGAATCGAACAACTGAGAATTATTAATTCCGTCTAAATTTGATCCATTACCATAATAATCTACAGCATGAACCTCTGCCCACTTCTTAATGGTGCTACCCAAATCACGATTATTTGTAGTGGCATCTGGAAGAACATCAGAATTAACATTTGATGATATTGTTAGAGTTGTTCCACCAAGAGATACATTGTTATTAAATGTTGAAGTTCCACCAATCGACAAATTCCCAGTAATGTTAACGTCACTTGAAATTCCAACACCACCTGTTACAACTAATGAACCAGTTGTGGCTGATGTTGATTGTATAGATGATTTAATTTTAACTACATCTTTATTTTGAACTTCATTGTTAAATGTTACAGGACCATCAAATTCAGAGAGTGCAGTCTTAGATTTACCACCTTCAACCACTAATCTTTCCTTGATGGTTGTCTCATCAAATACTACACTTAATCTACCAGGATCTTCACCTGCAACTGATGGTATTGGTGTATCGAACGATGTTTCTTCACCAGTAAGTGCAGACTTCTTCTGGTTTCCAATGTAGAAATCACCTTTACTATTCATTCCAGTGTAAACAACGGCACCACCTGCTCTCTCTTGTGATTGTGATAAGAACTCTTCTTTTTCAGAAATTGTCTTTACTTGAACCTGTGGTAATGCAGTTGAGTAGTTACCAGGACCATAACCAAGATACTCAAATGTGTGACCTGATGCTCTCAATATGGATGGTCTATTGAATTGAATTGGGAATGGTTTAACTTTTTTAATTAGTGATCCCTCATCATGTGATGATGTTAATGTTCCAAATACACCACGAATTACGGTAACTATAGGATTACTTGAACCTCCTAAAGAATTTGTAGAGATTCTCATAATCTCTTCATCAATTAAAATGTAAGATCCATATGGAAATCTATCCAGAACATTTGAAGTTGATGTACTGAATGTAACTGCAGATCCTACATTATCCATTTCAGTGTGCAACTTACCAGTTTCAAAATCAAATAATTCCACACCTCTAATTGAAAGATTCTCCTCTCCTTTTCCAGATACTCCATCATTAGCAGATAAACCATGTTTCAAAACTTGTCCATTTGCCGTAACAATATCACTTGTTGATTCGAAAGTAAATGTATTAACACCAACTCTTGTCTTGACAACAAATGATCCTTGATTATTATTATTTGAGTCATTTAATTGGAATCTATTTCCTGCAACAAGTCCGTGAGGTTCGAATGTTGTCACTGAAGAAATACCTGATGATGATATGAAAACTTTACTTAAGATTTGAGACGATGGATTTACTATGAATCCATACTGTCCCGCGATAGGTAAAACATCACCTGCAGTTTTTGCGATAGACACCTGTTTCTTATCATTAACAGATGTAATTCTGAAGTATCCATCAGAAGTTACTCCAATACCTGTAGTTTGAATGACTAGGTTTGTTGATATACCAATATTAGGTGCAGTTAATCCAGCACCAGAAACAGAACCATCTAGAATTGCTACTCCATTACCACCAACACGACTCGTATCAAAATATCCCTTATTTCCTGCTACCCAACCAGAACCTGAATTTGTTATTTCAAATGAACTTACAGCATTACTACCAACTACAACTTTTGCTAATGTCCCATTCCATGTTGAGTTATTTTGTGTTGTACTGTTAAAAACTTTAACGTTCAAGTGTGTTCCATTAGTATAACTAGCACCACCACTATGAATTGTGGCAGTTACGATTCCAGCTAAATTATGTTCTTGTGTAAATGAAACAATACCTGTTGTTGTATTATCTGTAAATGAGAATATTGATATACCTACACCAATTTTCTGCATTAACTTATCATTTGTTTCTCTTGTGATACTCTTAAGTGGATCGTTTGTTATAACTTGTCCAAGTGGTGATCTAAGAGCAAATGTTTTTGATGCTTGTGGATTCTCATCTATATTATCTCTGTCAATTTGTGGGTACAGATCAACAACATTTTGACTGTAATTTAATTCTGTGTACTCAGTGGGAATGAAATTACTTGAATTTAATGCAAATACTTGATAAACACCATCCTGTGTGTCGTTGATGTATTCTGAGACAATACTATTTCTGAATATGTAAATATTTGATTTTATATCTGTTCTTTCAAATCTAGGATAATTTATTGCATTGTCACTAGTTTTATCATTAAAATTATTTGTACCGAAATCAGGAATGGTCACATTTCCAGTGGAATATTCAAATGTTAAACTGTTGGGAACTCCTGTGACAGTAGTTTCCAAATTATAACTACTGTTTGCAATACCAACAGAATTATTGGTGTCAGTAATATTCTTAATTGTGACTAAATCACCCACAGTTAAATTATGTGGTCTTTCTGCTGTAATAGAAACTGTCTTTGAACCATTAGTAAAGGAACATGTACTAATAAATCTTGGATTTCGATCACGTAAGAAGTCTTCTCTTGTCAATATTGGTTTTTGAGTAAAATCACTTACGGATGAAATACCTGTATTTGCTGATTCTTGTATTGTAAATCCATTTTCAGGATTCTTTGCATTGTCTATTTCTTTTGGAATAGATAATCTAAGTTTGTATATTCTCTCATCTAGACTTCTTGTATCAGATATTCTTTTTACAAAAGTTGGTTCTGTTCTTTCACCTGCAGTTCCTGATAAGGCACCCACAATAGTATTACCATCTCTGACATTTACATACCACTGTGATCCATCCCACTGAACTGGATGTCCAACCTCACCACTATTTTTGTCTGTGACTCGACTTAATACTTTTAAGTTTGTTCCCCTGTAAGCTTTTATAAATTCACCATTATCAGCATTTGTTTTTGATGATGCTAATTTAAATGTATCTGCACTAATACGAATTACAAAATACGATATTTTCTCTTCAATATTTTGAGGTAGATCCCCATCATCACTTGTAATAATAACTTTCTCACCTGTTTCTAATTGATGATCTGATAAAACATTTGATTTAAATACAATATCAGTTGAAGATAGTGGAATATGATCAACAGTAACTTCCTTCACACTACTATTAGTGGGATTTCCATTTTGATTTGGCATCAATATTTCTGCTTCTTTAATCACACCAGAAATATCTAAAAATAACTTATCACCTTTTTTTGCACCAATTCTAAATCCTTGTGTAAGAGATGGTGGTTTAATATCCTTATCATTGAATCCAAATAGATATAGTCTTCTGGTATTACTATTTTTACTCTGATCTATTGAAACCCAATCAATATTTTCCTCTGCGGTTGTTATCGCTCTTGGTGGTATAATGTGTGTAATAAATGCACGATCATCCTTCTGGAAAGCATCTTTCCTAAATCCATCTGCAACAAGAGCTAACTGTCCAAAGTTTGAGTTTGAGTTAGTAATTGATGCATCGGATCCAGATTTTGCTTGAAAATGTACAGCATATCCAATCGCAAATACGGAAACTATCTGTAAAATTGAATTATTAGATATTTTAACGTGGTGAGTTTCCCAACCACTTCGATAAATGGCATCAGAATCTAAATGATATATTTGCTCTGAATTAGCAGCTGAAGATTTATTTGCTAATTCTGCACCAGAAACAGTAGATTGTGATAAACTTTCATATATTCCACTGGTAGGATTGTATTTTGCAAAGGCACGATCATCCTTCTGTAGTGATACACCCGTAAACTGAGCAACAACCATAGAACGGAAACCAGTTGCCTTGTCACCATCAGCGTGCATACCATTCATACCAAATACTGAACGTAATGATATGTTAAAGATATATGGTGAAGCACCATTTACAGTATCAGTCTCAACAATTATTTGTGAGTCAACGACATTTGGATTTACTATGATGTCCGATTTAAAATCAGGAAGAACATATGTAAACACCCTAGAGTTAGATGAATCAACAGTCGCAACATTAGTTGACACATTATAATCAGAATCACTTACACCCTTAATACGAATCGGAGTTCCAACATCTAAACCATGATCTCCTTGTGTCGTTACTGTAATAACTGGAGATGCAACTCCACTAGAACCTGACTCTATATTGGTAATTTTAATTGGGTCAGCAGCAAAAGCTCCAACAATTTCAAACTCTGGTCTTTTTGATACAAATCCCTCTGTGCTGCCAGGAAATTTATCTGATATATTTCGATCTTCGGTTGCAGTACCATAAGCTATGGATAACTTATAGTAATACATGTTAAGATCTGTCAAATTAGTATTCTCATCTTTGTTTATGCCATCTGCATATTCAAAACAAGTTAATTTATGATGTGAAAAAGAGGGTTTTACAAAATGTTCAGAACTAAACTCATTATTCTTTACATATACTTTCTCTGACAACCTCCCATCAAATATTGAAAACTGCCAAAAATAACAGGCACCAGTAATTCTAAATATCGCAGATTCTGGAACTGAAGTGTCTGTTGGATTGGGAACATATTTAGGTCTTATCTTTGTCTTTCTTAAATCTAATCCTACAATTGAAGTTCCACGAGGAACAATCACACCACCATTTATACTATTAAACTTATAAAGTATATTATCCTCTTGATTTATATCAAAGTTCGAATCTAAATTTAAACCAATTTTGTTTATGTCATCTGCATTACCGACAGCATATCCATTTGTAGTTGGTGAAAATATTTTTGCCTGTCCTGCAATATCTTTTACCTTATAACCTGGTCTATTATCAATTATATGTTCACCAGGCATCAATAATATCGTGGTCTTCTCTGTTATATCATTATTATTTCCTGGTACATATGAAAATCTTGCTGCTTCTATCAGTGCCCTTTGTATCGTTTTAAAGGGTGTTGTTTGCGAATTACCTTGATTCGACATCGCATCTGATGCGTCCAAATCACTTGGACTTACATAAAGTATGCGACCTTCGACGTTTTTGAGGAAATTATCTAACTTATTCAGTGGCATGACACAATAATTCTACTATGATTCTATGTTCTATTTAGTTGGTTAAAATTGTTATAATTTTATTAAGTTGGTCTAGTTACTGTTGCACCTTTAGAAGTGGCACCCAATATCATTGTCATTGACCATTGTGATAAAGTTTGATTCCCATTTTAAGTTACCTCTGTCATATTTATATTGCTCTCCACGAGTTAGATGATGATTGATAGAAAAATACTCCATTTAAATCGGTATCATAAACCAGTTCACCACCAACCATACCAGTTAAATTACCTTTTTCAGTAGTAGTAACTCGTGGTAATCTAAAAAATGCTGGAGTTGATGAATTACATAACACATTTCCA
>TARA_B100001093_G_scaffold139182_1_pt1 | contig 11968 bp, 10 predicted proteins | sample TARA_B100001093 | Tara Oceans TARA_B100001093 (sample SAMEA2623116) | marine metagenome | biome: marine biome (ENVO:00000447); feature: surface water layer (ENVO:00002042); material: "saline water (ENVO:00002010), including plankton (ENVO:xxxxxxxx)" | depth 5 m
AGTTGTTCGCGCATCGCCACGAGCCGTGGCTGGTGAATTAGATCATCAGCGAGATTCTTGATTTCGTGGGGATCGGTTGAGAGGTCAAAGAGTAACTCGGCTGGTTTTGGCTGAAAGAATTGAATCTGCGCTTCGTCGAGTTCGCCCTTATTGAAGAGTTCTCGCCACTCGCGGAAAGCGAGTTGCTTGTAGCGATAATTGTTCTGCATCCCATCGGGGTAATAGGGCTGAAAGCTGCGCATGTATTTCCAGTTACCGATCCTTAGGGTTCTGATTTGTTCATACTTTTCGTCGAAGCGGTCGGCGTAGCCGAATGTGGTATCGCGCTGGGACACTTCTTCGAGAGCGGTTCCCTTACCAAGAAACGGAATGCCGTCCATGTTGACCGGAACTTCAAGCCCAGCGAGGTTGAGAACGGTAGGGCCGAAGTCAATAAAGCTCACGAAACCAGGGTTTTCGGTTCCCCTTTTAGCATCGATAAGGTGCTTAAAATTTTCTGGAATACGAACCACGAGAGGCACGTGCAAGCCTGACTCATAGGCATAACCCTTTCCGCGTGGCATTACGCCGCCGTGATCGCCGAAGTAGAAGATGAAGGTGTCTTCGAGGACTCCGTCTTCCTCCAATTTGGCGACCGTTGCTTCGACAATGCTGTCTATGATTTGCATGCAGTCAAGGTAGCGGGCTCGGGTGTATCGGAACAAAGGAGTGTCTGGAAAGTAAGGTTGAAGGTGCACTTGAGACGGGGCGTGATCGGTCTCATTTTTCTGGTAGGACTCCTCACTGAAGTGTAATCGGCTTTCATGAGACTCTGGGTGACTCTGCATGTGAAAGAATGGCTGCGACGCGCTAGGACGATTCCGCCAGGTCGCTTTCGAAGAAGATGCGTCCCACGTACCCTTGCTCTCGATGGCGTTGTAATCCTTTTTTGCCTGGTTGGTGGTGTAATAACCAGCGTCGCGAAGGTAAGCTTGAAACATGCGAATACTCTGTGGCATCTCGGCCATTTTTGAGCGGCGATGAAACTGAGTCCCAATGCGTGGCCCGTAGCAGCCAGTTGCGAGAGTAGTACGCGCTGTTGAGCACACTGGGGCGTTGGAAAAGGCACGAGTGAACTTTATCCCGTTCTTTGCCAATGAGGCGATGTGGGGAGTTTCGGCGCCGCCTTCGTCGAACAGCTTTAGGTAGTGCTTAGAGTTGTCCTCAGAAACGATAAAGACGAAGTTTGGCATCTCGGCAGCCATCAGGGGAACCGGTGTGACGAGCAAGGCAACGAAAAACAAGCGGGGAATCATAGAATAGCCTTAGCATGATTGGTCCGCTTGAAAAGATCGTTCTCGCGAGCGGGTGATGACGTATCTCTGATTTACGGAATTTATAATTAAGCATCACGTCCTGTATATTCTATCCGTGGCGATCAGGGGCGTCCGCGGTCGCTAAATTATTTGAAGTGTGGGGCTGCCCATTTGACAAAATTAGGGTTGGGCTGGCGGTTTAATTCTTGAAACCGAACTGAGGCTTGAGAAGTGAGGCGCAGATAGGCACTAAAAAGAGGCGCGCAACGCCTAAATTTCCGCTTGATTGACGTGTTTATCGCTACTAACGTCCGCCCCTTCCATTTTTTCCTACGACCATGAAAGCGGAACTCCATCCTGAATATAAAGAATCGACGATCCAGTGCACTTGTGGACATGTTTTCCAGACGCGCTCCACGGTGAGTGATCTTCATGTGGGTATCTGCTCCGAGTGTCACCCGTTTTTCACCGGTGAACAGCGTTTTGTCGACACTGCTGGTCGGGTGGATAAATTCCAGAAGCGCTTTGGTGATGCCGGCGGCCGCCGGAAGAAGCCCAAGCTTTCCGACGTCTGAGCGGAGGATCGCTGAATTCCCTCACTTTTCGAACGGTGATAATGCCTGCTTGGTATTGTCGCCGTTTTTTGTTGCCCATTGCCCCCGAAACGTCGAAACGTAACCTCCCGTGGATTATTCTGCCCTCATTGAAAAAAAACGCTTACGAATCCCCGAACTCGAGTCGGTCATGGCTCAGGAGGGATTTTTCGATGATCCTCGTCAAGCGGGAGAGTTGACGCGTGAGTATAACCGTGAAAAGGCGCTGCTGTTGGACTGGGAATTACTCGGAAAGTCTAAGGAGAATCTTGAGCAGAATCGGGAGTTGGCTAGAGGTGATGACGCTGAGATGGCGGAGATGGCCGCTGAGGAAATTCCGGATCTCGAGAAGCTGATCGAGGATCTTGAGGGTAAGGTGCAGTATGCGCTGCTTCCACATGATCCGACCGAGGATCGCGATGCGATCGTGGAGATCCGCGCGGGTACTGGGGGGGACGAGGCCTCGCTTTTTGCTGGAGACCTATACCGCATGTATCAGCGCTATGCAGAAACGCGAGGCTGGAAGACTGAATCGGTAGAAGCAAGTGCGTCTGATGTGGGGGGATTTAAAGAAGTGGTTTTCAAGGTAAGTGGCGAGGAAGTGTTTCGTTTCCTCAAATATGAGAGTGGCGTGCACCGTGTTCAGCGAGTACCGAACACGGAGACACAGGGTCGGATTCACACCTCCACGGCAACCGTGGCGGTGCTCCCTGAAGCCGAAGAAGTTGACGTTGAACTTCGGACTGAGGATCTTCAGATTCAGGCAACGCGCGCGGGCGGACCCGGTGGGCAGCATGTCAACACGACCGACTCTGCGGTTCAGGTGACTCACTTGCCAACGGGTATCCAAGTGAAATGCCAAGACGGACGGAGTCAGGGCAAGAACAAGGAGAAAGCGCTTCAGATTCTGCGGGCCAAACTGCTAGAGGCGAAGATTCGCGAAGAGCATGAAAAGTATTCTGCGCATCGCAAAAACCTTATTGGCTCAGGCGGCCGTGAAGAAAAGATTCGCACTTACAACTTTCCCCAAAACCGGGTGACTGACCATCGGGTCAACATGACTTTATACAATCTCGATCAAGTCATCGCAGGGGATTTGGAAGAGACGGTCGGAACGCTCCAAGCTTCTGAGATGGCTGATCGTCTTGCGGAGTTGGAAGCCACTTAGGTTACTGAGAATTTGTTCTCCTTACTCTTTCGCTTTTGGGCGGGGTACGCCATGTTGGGGATATGACTCATCGATTCACCTTTCGCCGCCGAGTTGAGTTTGCGGACACGGATGTGGCCGGGATTATGCATTTTTCGAATTTCTACCGTTTTATGGAAGTGGCAGAACATGCTTTCTACCGCTCAATGGGGTTCTCGGTGCATCCCTTTAAAGACGGTGGAGTCGGTGAAGGCCCGCAGGTGGGCTGGCCGCGGGTTCATGCTTCGGCTGATTTTCGGTTGCCTTTAAACTTCGAAGAGGAAGTCGAAATTGAATTGCTTGTCGAAGAAATTCGCAACAAGACGGTGAAGTATTACTTTAATTTTTGGAAAGATCCTGACAGCGCGAAGGAGCGCAAAATTGCTGCCACAGGTCGTTTTACCGTCGTGTGCGTTTCTTTTGACTCGGAATTGCGCCGTATGAAAGCTGTTGCGATCCCTCGCGAATGGCACGAAAAACTTTGTGAGGCGCCCGAAGGAACTATCCCTGAGGCTGCCGAACGGTAGACATCTGCCGCCTTTTCTCACCTTTCTCTAATTATCTACAACCAATTTATCATGGGAAGTTACGCCTGGCTTATTTTTGCACTCGGAACCGTCTTCACTTGGGGGCTCTACGGAATTTTTCTTCACATGGGACAAGTAGGAATGAGCGACCCCGCGAATGGTCGTTACAAAGCATTCCTCTTTGTTGGCGTGGCTTACTTCCTAACTGCCGTATTGGCGCCGCTGGCGATTCTTGTCATTCGTGGATCCGACTGGAATTTCCCCGGGAAGGGACTTTGGCTCTCATTGATTGCTGGTATCTTGGGGGCAGTCGGTGCCTTCTTTGTCCTGCTATCACTCGGCGCCCTCTTCGCTCAAGGTAATAAGAGTGCCCCGGCCATTGTCATGTCGATTGTCTTCGCGGGGGCGCCTATTGTGAACGCGATTGTGTCGATGATTCTTCACCCGCCCGCGGGTGGGTGGGCTGGATTGCGCTGGCAGTTTGTCTTGGGGATATTCATGGCTGCGATCGGAGGTTACTTTGTGGTGAAGTTTAAGCCTGACCCGGCTCCGGCTGATCACGGTAAAAAAGTTGCCGCTAAATCTGAGTCCAGCGAGAAAGAGTCCTGATCCGCGCTCTGTCTTTTGTGTTCTCATCGCTTGAAGATGAGGAGTAATTTCTAGTAACGTGTCAGGAGATGACTGACCGACCTTTGACAGAAGCCGCCCAGCTCGAGAAGCTGCGCGACCTGATTAAACATTTGCGTAGGGGGAACGAATTCTATCAATCTCGCCTTGGTAAGGCGGGGCTCAATTCCGACGTCGAGTCATTGAAGACCTTCGCCCGTGACATGCCGTTTACCACCAAAATGGACCTCGTATGGGATCGTGAGGAGTTTCCTCCCTATGGCTCCAATCTCACCTTTCCCATTGAGGACTATTCCCGCTTTTGCCATAGCAGTGGTACTACGCGTGGTCCTTTGCCTTCACTCGACACAGCGGACAGCTGGTCTGCGATGTTGGATTGTTGGGACCGCGTTTATGAAGCGGCAAGTGTTGGAGTTGATGAGGTGATCTTCTTCGCTTTTTCTTTCGGGCCGTTTCTTGGGTTCTGGACGGCTTTTGAATCGGCGACTCGGAGGGGTAATCTTTCTATCCCGGGGGGTGGCTTGAGTAGTATGGCCCGACTGCAAGCCATGGTAGCTCACGATGCGGATGTCATTTGCTGCACCCCAACATATGCCCTCAGACTTGGGGAACTGTATGCCGAGCATGAAGGGGATGAGGTTGGGGCCTACCGCCTCAAAAAGATCATCGTGGCTGGTGAGCCTGGCGGGAGCCTTCCGGGAGTTAGAGATCAAATTTCCGATCTGTGGAAGGGCGCTGAAGTGTTTGATCATCACGGAATGACTGAGGTGGGGCCGGTGACCTACGGACATCCTGATAAGCCTCTAAGTCTTTTCGTAATTGAAGAGGCGTATTTTGTCGAAGTGATTGATCGTGAGACTCACGAGGAAGTGGGTCCTGGAGAAAAGGGTGAGCTGGTGATCACCACCCTCACTCGCACCGCCTGCCCACTGTTGCGTTATCGCACAGGGGACCTTGTGGAGAAAACTTTCTTCCAACCCTCGGGTTCAAGGGAGCCGATGTTCTGCCTCGAAGGCGGCGTCCTTGGCAGAGTCGATGATATGGCAGTGATCCGGGGAGTGAACGTTTACCCGACTGCCATTGAAAAAATTATCCGTGGCTTTCCCGAGGTCGTAGAATTTCAGATTGTTCAGACGACGCGGCAGTCAATGGCCGAGCTGGAAGTCACTATCGAAGCAAAAGTGGGCGCTCCGAGCGATTTAGCCGATCGCGTGGCTCGTGAATTAGCGGATGCATTTACCCTCAGAATACCCGTGCGCTTGGTAGAGCCAGGCTCGCTGCCACGATTTGAATTCAAATCCAAACGCTGGATTAAACAATAGCGATACTTCATGAGCGAAGAAATTCTCAAACTAGAAAAGGTGACGAAGTGGTATGAATCCGCTTCGGAGAGGAAGATTCTTGACGGGTTGGATCTGACGGTTTCCGCCGGTGAACGATCTGCGATTATCGGGCCAAGCGGCTGCGGGAAAAGTACGTTGCTCAATATAATGGGCACGCTGGATGTTCCCTCAGAAGGTGATGTTACTGTTAGCGGCACTGCTGTTTCGGGGTTCGATGAAAAGGCCTTAGCTAGAGTTCGTTCACAGAAGATTGGTTTTATTTTTCAGATGCATCACCTTCTTCCCCAGTGCACTGCCCTCGAAAACGTTCTGGTTCCAACCCTAGCTCATCCCCGCACCGATGCCGCAGCAGCTTCGGCACGTGCTCGAGACTTGTTTGATCGGGTCGGGCTAGCCGATAAGTTAGACAGCCAACCGTCTCAACTTTCTGGGGGAGAGCGTCAGCGCGTAGCGGTAGTGAGGGCGCTCATTAATTCTCCTAAACTGCTCCTCGCAGACGAGCCGACAGGTGCCCTGGATGAAGACAACGCAGCGAACCTAATTTCGTTACTCGGCGAATTGAATAACTCAGAAGGCCTCGCGCTCATTGTGGTGACACATGATCGCAATATCGCAGAGTCGGTGGGTAATGTCATGACACTCAGGCGGGGGAAGATCGAGTCGGTGTCATGAGTTGGTTTAAAGTGATGCTCAGCTCGCTTTGTTATTACCGAGGGATTAATCTCTCGGTTCTTGCTGGTGTAGCGCTGACATCTGCCACCCTCAGTGGTTCTTTTGTCGTTGGAGACTCAGTGAAGGAGAGTCTCCGACGCAATGCCGAAGCGCGCCTTTCAAGACTGGGGTTGGTCATGCTAGGGGGAGAGCGCTTTGTTTCTGCTAGCCTCGCCGACCGCGTCATGGGTAGCGAAGGGTGGAATGGTATCGTGGCTCCGATTCTTCAGATTGAGGCAACTGCGTCGAATAGAGCCAGTGGCCAGCGAGTGAATAAAGTTCAGATCCTTGGCGTTGATGAACGATTTTGGGAGATGTCCAATTCTGGCGAAACTCCGGAAGGTTTTGACCAAGAAAATTGGATCGGCATTAATCAGCCTCTCGCTAACCGGATTGACGCAGGAATTGATGATACGCTGATTCTTCGAATCGAGCTGCCGGCAGCCCTCTCTCGCGATGCGCCCCTTTCAGGGGAGTCAGAGCAGACCACTCCTTTCACCGCTAGGGTCACGAGTGTCCTTGATGCTGATCAATTTGGCCTGTTCTCACTTCGTGCAGAGCAGGTGCCGCCATCGACTTTATTTGTGAGAATGTCGCGACTGGAGTCTATTCTGGAGCAGCCGGGTCGGGCTAACATCCTTGCAGCCGCAGCGGGTAGCGACCCCGTAGCTTTTGCCGATGCGGTTCAAGCCAGTTGGAATCTTGAAGACCTTCAGCTGTCGGTCTCAGAAGTGGACGGTGACGGCACGAAGCAGTTGGTGAGTTCACGTGTCTTTTTTGATGATGTGATTGTTAACTCGCTTCAGGAGAGGGCTTCAAAGGTGGCACCAGTGCTGACCTATCTGGCCACTGATATCAAGAGTGGTGACAGTTCAACACCCTATTCGATGGTGACTGGGGTGGCGCCAAGACTGAACGGAATCGTAGAAGACTCGTTGCCAGATGATGGGATCATTTTGTCCGATTGGGTGGCAGAGGATCTCGGAGCTGCTCTCGGTGATAAAGTCACGCTGGTCTACAATGTAGTAGGATCGGGTCGAGCCCTGATTGAGCAGGAAAAATCATTCGTTGTGAGTAAGATCTCTCCGCTTAGTGAATCTGGTTGGGACGACAGCTGGACTCCTGCATTTCCAGGGATCTTCGACGTGGATAATCTTGATGACTGGGAGCCTGGTATACCGATAGATCGGAGCAGGATTCGCGACAAGGACGATGAATACTGGGATCAGTATCGCGCGACTCCGAAAGCTTTTGTTTCATTGTCTGCGGCGAAGGAGATGTGGTCGAATCGCTTCGGCAGTGTGACTGCGGTCCGCTTTCGCGACGCGGGTAGCGAAGCGAAACTTGATGATCAATTGCGCCAGTCACTTCACGTGGAAGATCTTGGAATAGCTTTCCGAGACCTTCAGGCGGAAGCGGAATTGGCCGTGGCTAACTCGTTCGATTTTGGCGCGCTCTTTGCCAGTATGAGCTTCTTTCTCATTGTGTCAGCTTTAGTCCTTACCGGGCTTGTCTTCGCTTTTGGAATTGAGCAGCGCTCCTCCCAGATTGGATTGATGCTTGCGCTCGGATTTACGAAGAAAAAAGTCAGGTTGCACTTCCTCACTGAGGCGCTCATTCTTTCGTTGTTTGGTGCTGCTTTGGGATTGCTGGGAGGCTATGTATACACCTGTCTGGCTCTCTATGGTATGTCAGGAGTCTGGGAGGAAGCCGCAGCGGGAATTGAGTTTGTTTACTATCTCCGTCCAGAGTCTCTCGCCAATGCTTTTGGAATCACCGTGATTGTTGCTTTGACTGCGGTTTGGTTGGCCAGTCGGCGAGTTTCGGCAGTGCATCCGGGTCATTTAATCTCTGGGAGTGATGGTGTCGTGGCAACGCAAGCAGGACGGTCGTGGGATGGTATCTGTTTTGTCGGCTCCTTATTACTAGGATTGGGCTGCCTCATTCTACCCAAGGATGCTGGAACGATGTCAGAACAAGGCTTATTCTTCGGGGCTGGCTTTCTGTTTACCGCTGCCGGTGTGTCGGCCTGTTCGGTTTTGATCCGACGTTTTCTGAAACCATCATCGGTGCTGTCTTCTATCAACGCTCTTGGGCGGCAGCATGCGGTTAGACGTCGAGGGCGCAGCCTAGCTATCGTTGGCCTGATGGCAGCGGGGGTTTTCATGGTTACTGCAATCAATTCTTTCCGACTCGAAGGAAGCCGGGGTGCCGAACGGAGAACATCTGGAACTGGAGGGTTTGCCTTCATGGGCGAAGCTACACTGCCGATCTACGAGGATCTTAATGGCCATGCGGGCCGCGAAAAGTTTGGCATGGATGATTTCTCAGTAGAGTTTTCGGTCTATCCTTTCCGGATCAGTGAAGGAGAGGATGCGAGCTGTCTTAACTTGAACCGAGCCCAGCGGCCAAGACTCATGGCGACGGATGAAGCTCGTTTGGCAGAGCTTCGGCCGTTTTCTTTCACCAAGGAAGAGGAGGCTGAAAACGGCGAGGGTTGGTCGCTGTTATCCGGCGGCCCGGAGGTGAATAAAGAAGGGGTTCTAGTGATTCCTGGAATTGTCGATCAGAATACTGCAACGTATGCGCTGCAGAAAGGGTTGGGGGATTTGGTTACTTATGAGACAGTGTCAGGGCAGACTTTTGCGGTGAGAATCACAGGATTTCTCGATACATCAATCTTGCAGGGAAATCTCATTATCTCGGAGAAAAACTTCATTAAATTCTTTCCTGATGCGGGTGGCTACCAGTTTTTCCTAATTGATGGGGAGGCGGCCGAATCGTTAGAAACCGTGGCTAATCACATGAGTCGTATGTTTGGTGACCTTGGTTTGGAGATGCGCCCAGCTGCTGACCGTTTGAATGAGTTTAACGCGGTTCAGAACACGTATCTGAGTATTTTCTCAACCTTGGGTGGTCTTGGTATTTTCCTCGGTACAGTTGGATTGGCGATCGTTGTTGGCCGAAATGTTCTTGAACGGCGCAGTCAATTGGGCGTGATGCAGGCCATTGGATTTACGCGTGAAATGTTGGCGAAAATGGTGCTGGCTGAGCATTGGTTCCTCCACGTCTTTGGAGTGGTTCTTGGATTTGTTGCGGCCATGGTTGCTGTCTATCCTCAGCTTTCGAAGGGAGTCGACGGGCTTCCCTTGGGATTGCTGCTAGGCATCAATGGATCGGTTCTTCTAGGGGGGCTGGTCTTTTGCTGGATAGCAGCGCGCTTTGTTCTGCGTGCTGAATTGTTGGAATCAATTCGCAGGGAATGAAGCAATCGTTGGGCTTAGTTGTCACTCTCGTGTTTGTTGCAGCGTCAATATCTTCAAGGGAGAATTTTCAAAGTTCTCAAGAGGTGAGAGAATTGAGGCCGATCGCTGCGGTGGATATAAAGAATTCAATAAATGGAGAGACACCTGCAGGCACGAAAATAAAGGAAGGTATGTGGACGGTAGATGCTGAGGCTGAAATACTCGAAGCGGCCGCGGAGCCACTCGTTCAAAGTTGGTTGGAATTCGGGCCGGAGATTAGGGAGAAAATAGCGACAATCAAGGGGGGTAGGAAAAGCCGAGGGACGGGAGAGAATACAGTCCCGTTTTGGGGTGGGGTTGTACGGGAGTAATGGATTTCAAATTCGATTGGTTCCGGCGTGGAACCGAGTAGAGGTTGTCCGGCGCGGAGATGTTGTTGATTCGATCGGCTTTGAGTTGAAAGCTGAATTGAGATACGAGATGGAATTCGCCTGCATTGAAGAAGAGGAAAGTTGGCTGCTGAAGGTTCGGGTCTGGGAGTTCGATTCTGAAAGGCCGGAGATGCCACTGATGAAACTCCGGTATCCCAAAGCTAAGCTTCGGTTCCCTCTCGCAGGACGAGGCGTTCTTACGGCGACCCCTTATTCGGGAAAGCCCGTTACGTTCTATTCCGCAGAAATCTACCTTGAGGAGTTCAATCCGGTTAATGCCGCAGGGGAAACAGTGGATTTTAAGATAGACTCGGTCGAATAATAGGATTGACCGATTCTTATGCCGGTATCGTGATGACTAGAATAAAGGTATTCAGGTCACTTTGAGGCCTTTCATTATTCGTTTTTGTCAAACCCTTCGGGCTTATTTAGGGTGTTAAGGGAATGAGCCGCGTAAGGGAGGCCCCCGGCGCCTGTGAAGCGCTCGCGCTCCCAGTGGAAATCGTGATGATGTGCCACGGTGGGGAATCCCGTCTAATCGATAAACTCAGTCAGAGCAATTCCCAGAGGATGGGTCATGGGATTGGTCGACGCATTCTGAGGAATGAGTAAATCGATTTCGAAGCGTTGGCAGAACGACTCAATCGATTCCCGAAGGCAGAGCGTGGTTGATGCCATGGTTTCTTTGATCGCAGGTGCGATAATTGGCACATTCCAGATTTGATCATTGGTTACCTGAATTACAGGGCGCCCAAAGAAGGCTAGTGGATCGACATCAAAGTTTTTACGGGAAGGTCACTGACTTCACTGAACCAGAAACACTTATGGCCAATCTGAGTGAGGGACTCCTCACATTTTTATGCTTCGAGTGAAACACCATCGGTGCAGGAGAATTGAGCTGATACAAAGCTGATGTTCACCAGGTAGGGAGAAGTTGAATCATTGCCACCACAGCATCGATGCCAGAATTCTCAGTAAAATTGCTTTTCTACGATTGTGATCTCTTTAGGTTGCTCATAGCCCTAGATGACAAAGGAACCGGCACAGAAAACGACAGATCAGATTCTGGATAATCGTCAATCGCTCAGTAAGTTGCGCGAAATTTTGTTCGCTAACATCATTATGGCCGGAGAGATACCTTCTCCGACCGGTTTGGAGCGTGCCGTGACGCAGTTTCTCAGTGATCGATTTAGCGAAGGTTGGCTTAATGATATTTCACGCGATCAGGCCGGGAATGTGGCCGCAGTTCTTCCGGGAACAGATGTAAAAAGAAACCTCCTCGTGGCAGCCCACGTTGATAAGATTTGGGGCGAATCTGAGGATCATACCGTTAACGTTGGGGTAGGTAGGATGAGTGGGCGTGGGATTGCCGATAACGGGCTGGGTGTAGCTGTCCTAGCAACGCTGCCGTTGGTGCTTGAAGCGCTGGAGATTCAACTTAAATCCAACCTGATTCTCCTCGGAACAACTCGGAGTTTTGGCCGGGGAGATTTAGCGGGAATGCGTTTCTTTCTGGAGCATACCGATCGTGAGATCGGTGCAGCGTTGTGTCTAGAGGGAATGAATCTGGGTCGGCTGAGCTATTCATGTCTGGGCATGGCTCGTGGCGTCATTTCGGTGGACAGTAAGGGCAGCTTCAGCAGTCCTGACGAGCACTCATCGGGCGCCATTGCCTGCCTTAATGAATTGGTTAGAGAGTTGTTGGAGTTGAATCGAGATGAGTTTCCCGAAACTAAAATTCTAATTGGTTCGATAGAAGCTGGTTCGGGCTACAATGTACCTCCCGGTAGGGCTATGGTGCGATTTGAAATTAGGAGCGAAGATGCTGATCTCGTCGAACGGGTTGAAACCGAAGTCAAATCGCTGGTAGGCCAAAAGGAAGTCGGCTACGTTGGAGAGATTAACGTGGAGATGATTGCTCATCGCCAACCGGGAAATCTAGGAACTGATCATCCACTTGTAGAAGAGGCACGCAATACCCTAAGCTGCCTTGGCATACGTCCCAATGTA
>TARA_B100001093_G_scaffold170157_1_pt1 | contig 11955 bp, 12 predicted proteins | sample TARA_B100001093 | Tara Oceans TARA_B100001093 (sample SAMEA2623116) | marine metagenome | biome: marine biome (ENVO:00000447); feature: surface water layer (ENVO:00002042); material: "saline water (ENVO:00002010), including plankton (ENVO:xxxxxxxx)" | depth 5 m
TGTTGTGACAACCAGTGCAATTATTTAGAAAAATTGCTTTAATTTCATTTTCAAAAGAAGGGTTAGCTTCACAAGCCATTGGCTCAGGTGATTTGTCTTTTGAGCAAGAAAAAAGCAAATTAAATGATAAACAAATAATAATAATGTAAATTATATTATATTTCATGTTTAAATTTTCGTGTCAAAAGTTAAACAAAATAAACTTAATAAAGAAATGAAGCTTGTGTTTAAACCCTTTTTGGTATTAATTTTACTAAATATTCAGTCGTTCAAGGCACAAGATGAATGGGATTTTGAAAACCAAAACCTTAACAAACCATTATTTTTAGATACCAGGGTAATCAATGGGCATTCGGTTAATGTTCTTGAAAAAAAAGTACTTGAATTAAGGATCGTTCATCGATTTGGGAATATCGCTACCAATCAGTCCTACAGAACATTATTTGGTTTAGATAATTCTTCGGACATTAGGATTGGATTAGAATATGGCTTGACTGAAAAATTAATGATTGGAGGCGGCAGGTCTAAAGGTGCTGGACCCTTTCTTGAGCTTTGGGATGGACTTTTGAAATACAATTTAATTTCAAATGATAAAATTCCACTAAAAATTACGATATCTTCTAAAGTTTTCTTTAGTTCAATGAATAGTTCGTCCATTTTAAGTGATTTAAGCCATTTTTCTAAAATTTCTCATCGATTCTCTTATCATCATGAGCTGCTTGCTGCAGTTAAGCCTTTTAAAAAATTAACCCTGCAGTTAAGCCCTGGTTTTACCTATCGTAACCTGGCACATTATCAAGATGATAACCTCATTGCTCACTTAGGTGCTGTTGCAAGATTACATTTATTTAAAAAAGTTAGTTTATTGGTAGAATATTATGCTAATTACAATAATAATTACAGAAAAAATAATTACACCAACCCTTTTGGCATAGGAATTGAGATTAATACTTTTGGTCATGTCTTTCTTTTGAACTTTATAAACTCAAGAGGAATTGGAGAAGGCCAGTTTCTTCCTTATACTTCAAGTAATTGGAGTGAGGGAGAATTTAGGTTTGGATTTACAATTGCAAGAAAATTTAATAAATAAAATAAATACTAAAACATGAAAAAAATCACCTTATTAATATCGTGCCTACTAATTATCTCAGTTTTAAAAGCACAAGAAATCAACATTAAATCTGAGGAATCAATTATTGAATTCAATTATGTTGAAGAAGGTGCCCTTGGAACCATTAAAGGAGTTGAGGGAAAAATAAAATTTGATCTTTTAAATTTGAATGACTCTTATTTTGAAGCGAATGCAAATATCGCGTCAATTAATACTTCAAACAAAACAAGAGATAAGCACCTTAATGCTCCTGATTATTTTCATACTGAAAAATACCCTGCAATAACGTTCAAAAGTGATAGCATTAGTGCAGAAGGAGATCAATATCTTCTTTATGGAAAAATGACGATAAAAGACATTACCAAATCAGAACAAATCTCCTTTACGTTTGAAAAAAATGTATTCAATGGAAGGTGTGTTGTTTTTTCAAATGACTACAAAATAAAAACACAAAAAAGCAGAGATGCTAGCAAAATATTAGTAAAAATAACCGTCCCTATCAATTAAATTTTAAACCATAATTATTTTTACTGTTTATTGAAATTTATGAACTTATTTAATTTGTTCTTATATTTCAGATATTGAAAAAATCCAATTATATAATTATTTTTCTTCTCTTTTGTATAGTTAAAACCTTTGCTTTAGATAAAGAAGAGGTGCTTTTTTTTGCTACCCAAAACGATACCCTATTTAACAATAACGATAGTATTTTTCAAAGGAATTTAGTTCTTTCTAGAGCCTTTATGGTTGAAAATCCTGAGAAAGCATTGATTTACAGTGCTCAAGCGATTGATAATACAGATAACCCTTTTTTAAAGGCTAGTTGTTATTTACAAAATGGAATTATATATAATTATGATTATAACAATAAAAACGAGTCTTCACTTGAAAATTTATTTGCTGCTAAAGAAATATACAGAGAATTAAAAAAAGTACATCAATTAATTTTTACTGAGATATTAATCGGTGAAGTTTATAGAAAATTTGGTGATAAAAAAAGAGCAGCCATTAGTTTTGAAGAGGCCTTTAATTCTTCTTTAAAAATTAATGCGCCAAATTTAGCCTATTTTGCTTTTTTAGCACAAATTGATTTATCAGTCAGCAACAGCTTTCCAATTGAAAAAATAAATCTTTTAATTCATAATCTAGGAAATGTGAATCAAATGGCTTACTCGTTTTTCTTAGGTCACAAAAGGGCTTTGAAAAATAATAATTTGGAATTTGCCATTCAGTTCTTAGATAGTGCTGAGTACATTTATGAAAACAATAAAGATTATGGACAGGCAATAGAAATGCTAATTACCAAGGCTGAATTATTTGAAATATTAAAAAATACGCAAAAAGTAGTACAGCTTAACGAATTAATTTATCAAAAATCTGTAGACTATAGTTTTGGGAAGGGAATCATTTATAGCTGCTATAAATTATCTGACTTTTTTGAGTCTATTGATCGCTATCAATTGGCCAACCAATATTTAAAATACTTAAATAAGGTAAAGTCTTCAGAAGGAGAAAAGGAATTAGCTGAAAAAATATCATTAGCTGAAAAAGAAAAGAAAATTGACTTAGAAAGAATTAACGCAAAAAATGAAGTCACTTTTCAAGGTTATTTGACTGTCTTTGGGTTTGGGGTTGCACTACTGCTTTTAGCTATAGCTATTTATATCTATTTTGCCTATAAAACTAAATCACAGCTTGCCAATGATTTACTTATTGCTTACAACAATAATGAAGAATTAAAAAAAGAAAAAGATAATTTCTTGGCCTATACTTCACACGAAATTAGAACCCCACTTTCAGCAGTTCTTACTGCATCCGAAATCCTTTCTAATTCTTCGCTAAACAAACAACAAGAGAACCATTTAAACACGCTCAAAAGTAGTGCAAATAGTATTTTATTTTTAGTTAATGACATCTTGGATCTTGCAAAGCTTGAAAAAAGAAAAATAGAATTAGAGAACATTCCTTTTTCACCTGTAAATGTCATTGAAAATGGAATAAAAATACTAAACAGCAAAGCATATAATAATGGTGTTGATATAAGGTTTATATGCTCAGAAAATATTCCTAAAAGTATCTTAGGAGATTCTTTTAGATTTCAACAAATAGTCATTAACTTACTTGATAATGCGATAAAGTATTCTCCCAATGGAATTGTTGAAATATCTATAAAATTAAAAACCGAACACTATATCGAGGTGATCTTTAAAGATAACGGAAAGGGGATAGAAGAGCAAAAGCTTAAACAAATATTTAAACCTTATACTCAAGAAAAAAGCAATACTTCTAGACAATATGGTGGAACTGGACTTGGACTTGCAATTTGTGATCTTTTAATTCAACTAATGAATGGGAAAATTAGTGTAAAATCCAACGAAAGCGGAAGTACCTTTAGTTTTCAAATTCCCTTTGTAATAGATAGTTCCTCAAATATTGAAGGTTTTACACAACTAAAAGAGCTAAATATTTTAATGGTTGAGGATGATCTTGTAAATGGGCAACTATTTAAAGATATGATAACCAACAAGGAAAACAAAGTTTACGTTACTTGGGTTAAGAATGGTGTAGAGGCGTTAAATGAAATAGAAAACAAAACTTATGATGCGGTATTAATGGATCTTGAAATGCCCCTAAAAAACGGTTATCAAACAAGTAAAGAAATAAGAAGCTTGGCAAACAAAAAAATTAAAACCATACCTATTATTGCCATGACTGCTCATGTACTCGATCAGGTGCTAGAGAAGTGTTATGAAAACGGCATTAATGATTGTATTGCAAAACCTTTTCAATTAGATGTTTTGCAAAGAAAAATAATGACTCTTTCCAAAAAAAAGTCAGACGAAACCATAAATGATAAAACCATTGATAAAGGAAAGTATCTTGATTTATTTATTAGCTCATTTAAAATTGATTTCAAAAAACTTGAAGATGCGGTGAAGAAAAAAGATGAAGCTGAAATAAAATATCTTCTTCACAAGATGAAAGGGGCTACTTTAACAATGGAATATGATGACTTGGCTAATTTATTTTTGAAGATGGAGCAAAAAAAATTAGTAGCTTTAAGTGATTATTTAGTAACTCTTAAAAAGATTTTTAAAGCCCAAACAGGAAGTAACCTATAAATTATGATAAAAGTAATAATAGTTGATGATGATGAATTATGCAGAACTATTGTAAAAGATTTAATTAATGAAGTAGAAGAATTTAATTGCATTGGTGACTTTGAAAATGCCTTAGAAGCCTTTAAGTTTTTAAACGAAAATTCAGCTGATGTAATGTTTTTAGATGTCGAAATGCCTAAAATGGGTGGGATGGAGCTCCTTAGAAATTTAAAAATAAGTCCTTTAGTAGTAATGATTACTTCTCATGATGAATTTGCTCTGGAATCCTATGAATATAATGTTACTGATTTTCTAAAAAAGCCTGTTACTGCTCCTAGGTTTTTAAAAACTGTACAGAAAATAAAGAAGCAATTGAATCTAAAAGAAGATAATACTATTGACAGCAATAATGATGAATATGTCTTTATCAAAACTGATGCAAAACTGGTACAAATTAGATTAGATGAAATTTTATGGGTAGAAGCCTTGGGCAATTACATGCGATTACACACTGAATCTGATAAACATACCGTATTAAGTACTATGAAAGAAATAGAATCAAAACTGCCAGTAAAAGATTTTATAAGAGTTCAAAGATCTTTTATAGTACGACTTGATAAAATACTTACCATTGAGGATAACTACGTAATTGTAAAAAACAAGGAAATTCACATTGGGAAAGCCTATAAAGAAGAGTTCAATAAAAGGCTTAACCTATTATAACTTCATTTCTGGAATTTCTCCATCAACCACCAAGCTTCCTTCAGTAGCTTCAATTATTTGCTCAACCGTAACTCCGGGAGCTCTTTCAATAAGTTGAAATCCTCCTTCAGGTAAAATATTCAAAACTGCCAAATTAGTAACCACTTTTTTAACACAATTTACACCTGTTAAAGGTAATGAACACTCATTTAATAGTTTACTTTGTCCTGCTTTATTGGTGTGCATCATCGCAACAATAATATTATCAGCACTTGCAACTAAATCCATGGCACCTCCCATTCCTTTGACCATTTTTCCAGGAATTTTCCAATTAGCAATATCTCCATTTTCACTTACTTCCATGGCCCCTAGTACCGTTAATTGAACATGTTGTCCTCTTATCATACTGAAACTTAAAGAAGAGTCAAAAAATACAGCTCCATCAAGAGATGTTATAGTTTGTTTACCAGCATTAATTAAGTCGGCATCTTCTTCACCTTCAATAGGAAATGGCCCCATTCCTAAAATACCATTCTCAGATTGAAACTCAACATCAATTCCTTTTGGAATATGATTAGCAACCAATGTTGGAATACCAATTCCTAAATTGACATACCACCCATCTCTTAACTCTTGGGCAATTCTTTGGGCAATTCCGTTTTTATCAAGTGCCATTATCCTTTTTTTATTACTGTTCTTTGTTCAATTCTCTTTTCATACTTATCTCCTTGGAAAACCCTTTGAACAAAAATTCCAGGGGTATGAATATTATTTGGATCTAATTCTCCTGGCTCAACCAATTCTTCTACTTCAGCAATTGTAATTTTTCCTGCCATTGCCATTGGTGGATTAAAATTCCTTGCCGTTCCTTTATAAATTAAGTTTCCAGTTTTATCTCCTTTCCATGCCTTTACAATCGCAAAATCAGCTGTTAAAGCAGATTCTAAAATATGAGGTTTACCGTTGTATTCTCTTACCTCCTTACCTGCTCCCACTTCAGTTCCATATCCGGCTGGAGTGAAAAATGCAGGAATACCTGCTCCACCAGCCCTACATCTTTCAGCTAAACTTCCTTGAGGAATTAAATCGACTTCTAACTCTCCTGAGAGCATTTGACGTTCAAACTCGTCATTTTCCCCAACATAAGAAGAAATCATTTTTTTAATTTGCTTGTGTTGTAACAAAAATCCTAATCCAAAATCATCAACTCCAGCATTATTGGAAATACAAGTTAGGTTGTTCACCTGCATTTTAACTAATGCTTCTATACAATTTTCTGGAATTCCACACAAACCAAATCCGCCCAACATTAGAGTCATTCCACTTTTTATGTCTTGACATGCCTCTTTGGCATTTTTAACCTCTTTATTAATCATCGCATTAAATTATTTACCATTCATCTTGCTCTTCTTCTTCCCAGCTATCATCTGTACCGTTTTCTATTTGATTATTTTTTAATCCATAAACACAATCAATAGGTGATTTTAAAATTGTTTCTGGCACTTCAAAATCATCTTGTGAAACATCTAATGAGTCATCTGCATTCACAAATTTAGTGTAGTAAGCAAAAATTGGAAGTGCTGTGTTGGTCCCCATTCCCAGGCTAAGAGCGCTAAACCTTACCGACCTATCTTCAGCACCTACCCAAACTCCTGTAACTAAATCTGGAGTAAGCCCCATAAACCACCCATCTGATTGATTTTGTGTAGTTCCTGTTTTTCCTGCTATCGGTTGATATATCCCTGCATAAGGCCTTGACTCAGACTCATTGGCTCTAATTCTTATAGCAGTCCCACCAACAACTGGCCTACCATTTTCTTTTTTCAAGGTGGGGTGCTTTATTCCCTTGGTAACTAATTTCATCATTTCTAGAATTGTGTATGCCGTTTCTTTGTTCCAAACTTGTTTAGACTCTATTGGAGTTTGATAAATCATATTTCCAAACTTATCTTCAATTCTTAATAAATAAATTGGCTTTACATAAATACCACTATTTGCAAACGGAGCTATTGCACTAACAATGTCATGTACACTTATATCAAAAACACCTAGCGCCATCGCAGGAACAGGATTAAATTTTGAAGTATCAATACCTAATTGAGCTACCCTATTAAAAACATCATTGATCATGGAGCCTTTCTTAATAATGCTTGCAGTGATGTTATTCATAGAGTTAGCCAAAGCAAATGAAATTGAAGTCGGTGCACCTGTAAATTCCTCTCCAGAGTTGGTTGGACACCATAATTTATTTCTTTGCTCATTAAAAGGAACTTCAATACAATATTCTATATCTGGGACTTCATAACATGGGCCTACTACGCCAGATTCAATTGCAGTGGCATATACAAATGGTTTAAAAGTAGAGCCCACCTGTCTGGTTCCTTTGTTAACCATATCATATTTAAAATGTTTAAAATTTGGACCACCAACCCATGCCTTAATTTGGCCACTATGTGGGTCCATAGACATTAATCCCGCTCTCAATAGTCCCTTGTAGTATCTAACAGAGTCTAGCGCAGAAAAAATGGTGTCTTTTTCAAAATTTTCAGATTGCCAATCAAATACAGTTGTTTTTCTTTTCTTAAGTAAAATTTCATTTATTTCCCCTTTTGTTTTAAATGGAGATATTGTTGAACAATAAGAACATTCATATCCTTGATCTGTCTTTGAAATATATCTTTTTGGCCTTTCACAATAAGAACATGCCTTCCCCACTAATTTTTTATAAATCATTGATTGTCTTAGTGCTCTATTGAGTATTGTGTCAACTTGAGATTTTTTAAGGTCATTTGAAAAAGGAGGATTTTTCCATTTATTGTTATTTTTTGTAAAAATTGGCTGCAAATAATCTTTAAAATGGGTTTCCACCGCTTTCTCAGCATGAGCTTGCATTCTACTATCTATTGAGGTGTATATTTTGAGTCCATCAGAATATAAATCATACCTAGATCCGTCAGATTTTCTAATTTCAAAATTTCCATCATCGTCTTTTTTAGATAATAACTTTCCCAACTGATACCTTAAAGATTCACGGAAATAAGGTGCAAGTCCAGTCTGATGATCAACTTTATTATAATTTAGTCCAAGAGGAAGCTGTGTTATGGAATCATATTCTTGATTTGAAATAAAATTGTTTTTTAACATCTGGTAAAGCACTACCGATCGTCTTTTAAATACCGTATCAGGTTTTCTGACAGGGTTAAAAAGAGATGGGTTTTTTGCCATTCCAATTAACATTGCAGACTCATGCAAATCAAGTTGATTAGGTTTTTTATTGAAGTAAACTTGTGCTGCGCTATTAATTCCAACAGCATTGTTTAAAAAATCAAACTTATTTAAGTACATAGATAGAATCTCTTCCTTAGTGTAGTTTTTTTCTAGCTTAGAAGCGATAATCCATTCTTTAATTTTTCTAATGGCCAGTTCTGTTTTGCTTAGTCTTTTTCTTGGAAATAATAGCTTTGCTAATTGTTGTGAGATAGTTGATCCTCCCCCCTTTAAATTGCCTGTGAGCACCCCTTTTACTACCCTTCCTAAAGCTCTTACATCAATACCAGAATGATCAAAAAACCTTTCATCCTCAGTTGCAATTAATGCATCAATTAATGACTGAGGGAGCTGATTGAAATGTGTATTGGTTCTATTTTCATGGTAATATTTTCCAAGTTGTTGTAAATCTGAGCTTAATATTACACTGGCTAAATCTGTTTTAGGGTTTTCTAGCTCTAAAATATTTGGTAAGGATTCATCATTAGCTAAATTCAGCAAGAAAAGAACTCCAAAGGCTGGAGAAAGAATCAACAGCCATATGAAAGCTGCAATAAGCAACTTTTTTAGATTAAATTTTCTTTGAAATTCTTGCTCTTTCATATAGTCTTCATTACAAAGGAAATCAATTATAATCTGCAAAACAACTAACATTAATTTAAATTAAAAATTAGTTACGTTTTAAATCATTTAAAAAATTAACTCACATTTGTCCCTGAAACAATAATGAATAATAAAAAAAATAACTACATAAAATTTTCAAATCTTGCTATTCAGATGGGGTTGATTATTGGTTTAGGAACCTATTTTGGTCACTATTTAGATTTAAAATTTGAATACAACAATAAATTATGGACCATTATTTTTTCTCTATTTTCAATTTCTGCTGCTCTTTATCAGGTGTTTAAATCAATCAAAAAATAATGAAAAAGCAGTTTTTAATAATATTTACATTCGGAATAATTTTCTTGTGTTTTCATATTGGTCTGAACCAAATCTTAGCTAAAGGTAATATGATGATAACTAAATTGCTTAAAGTAAACGCTTTTGTTTTTGGGCTTACCTTTTCATTCTTCGCAATGTTTAATTTTTTGAATAAGAAAAAAAATAAATCTCCTTTCATTTATTTGAGCCTTAACTTTGCTAAGGGATTAGCCTGTTTGATTTTTCTATTCCCAGTAATTAAAAACTATAAATCCAGTGAGCTTCATTACATACTTCACTTTTTCATGATCTATTTTGCCTATCTATTTGTTGAAATATATGTGTTGTTAAAGCTGAAAGATTAATATTTTGTGCAAAATAGTTTTAGCATTGAAATAAATAGTTAATTTTGGCCGAATTTTAAAATTCAGGCTATTAATATGTTGAATATCACTTACAAAAAAACAATTGCATTCTTATTGTTTTTAACAATTCTAAATTTACCTGCATTTGCGAATAATCACGAGAATGAAATCAACGACTCAACAGGTTTAAATCATTCTACTAAACTTATTGAAGAATCTAACGAAACATACAACCCTGTTCCTTCAATTATGCATCATATATCAGATGCTCACGAATGGCACTTTTGGGGTGAAGGTGAAAGCTCGTTCACATTGCCCTTACCAATTATTCTCTGGAATGAGAATGGTTTGATTGGCCCTTTTCTTTCAAGTGAATTCCATCACAATGACGACGGTCATGTAATTGTGGAAAAAAATAATTCTAAACTTATTAAAATTCACGGTAAAATATATCAGTTAAATGATGGAGCTAATAGTGCTAAATTTGACCAGGAGCATCATGTTACTAATGCAACTCAGCCTTTAGATTTTTCTATTACCAAAAATGTTGCTTCAATGCTTATTGCGTTAATTTTACTTTTAATCTTCTTTGGGATTTCTGGGAGCAAGGCAAAGAAAAATAATGGTGCACCAAATGGTTTATTGTCTTTCTTAGAGCCTTTGGTTTTATTTGTAAGAGACGATATTGTAAAGCCTAATATTGGTAAAAACTACCAAAAATATCTACCTTATTTACTTACACTTTTCTTCTTTATATTAATGAATAATCTTCTTGGTTTACTCCCTGGATCCGCCAATGTAACTGGAAATATTGCCATTACACTAGTGCTTTCCTTAATTACCCTCATTGTTACCAATATTAATGGTAAAAAATCTTACTGGGGTCATATATTCAAACCCCCTGGAGTACCTATGGCCCTAATGCCAATTATGATTCCAATAGAAATTGTTGGGATTTTCACCAAACCTTTTGCCTTGATGATAAGGCTATTTGCAAATATTTCTGCAGGACATATTATAATATTAAGTTTAATCTCATTGATTTTCATGGCACAAAGTGGTCTTGGAAATGTAGCTGCTTGGAGTCTTTCTCCAGTGGCAGTGGCGTTTGTTTTATTTATGGACTTGATAGAGGTGTTAGTGGCATTTCTACAAGCGTATATTTTCACTTTGCTAACCTCATTATTTATTGGTTTAGCGACTGTGGAGCACCACTAAAATATTGTATAACATATAAAATAAAGAAAAATGGGAACAATCACAGGAATAGCAGCAATTGGAGCAGGTTTAGCGGCCATTGGTGCTGGAATTGGAATTGGTAGAATTGGTGGATCAGCACTAGAATCTATGGCAAGACAGCCTGAGCATTCTGGAATGATTCAAACTAACATGATTATTGCTGCGGCACTTGTTGAAGGTGTAGCACTTTTTGGTGTTGTTGTAGCTCTTTTACAGGGTTAATTCATCTAATTAAAAATTCGAAGTTGGTGCTGAAGCGGTTGGCTTCAGCCCACTTTATTAAAATAAAAAGATTATGGATTCAATGCAATTAGTAACACCAGCAATAGGACTTATGTTCTGGACTGTGGTAATTTTTATTTTACTGCTAGTTATCCTTAAAAAGTTTGCTTGGAAACCTATTTTAAAAGCGGTTGACGATAGGAATAGCTCCATTGAAGAAGCACTCTCAGCAGCTAAAAAGGCAAAAGAAGAAATGGCGGAATTATCTTCTAATAATGAAAAAATCCTTTCCGAAGCTAGAATTGAAAGAGATGCTATTATTAAAGAAGCAAGAGGAATAAAAGAACAAACAATTGCTGATGCAAAAAACAAAGCCTCTGAAGAAGCTGAAAAAATTATTTTATCTGCCAAGGAGCAGATAAACAATGAAAAAATGAAGGCAATGACTGAACTTAAAAACCAAGTGGCAGACATCGCAATTAATATGGCAGAAAAAATTATTCAGTCTGAATTAAAAGACGCAGACAAACAAAAAAATATAATTACCGAGGCTTTGAAAAAGCAAATGAACTGATATGATTGCTTCTAAAATTACTCATCGTTACGCCAAAGCACTATTGGACTTAGCTATTGCTGAAAACCATTTAGACGCATGCTTTAATGACATGCAATTAGTGGAAAAAGTTTGCTTAGAGAATTCCGATTTAGTTCTTTTACTTAAAAGTCCAATTATTAATACAGATAAAAAAATTGGAATTATAAATGAAGTTTTTGGTGAAAAACTTTCAAAAATAACTTCTCTTTTCATCCAAATCATAACCACAAAAAAAAGAGAATCTTTGATTCCTTTAATTGCTCAAAACTTTATCAGATTACACAAAACACATCATAAAATTGCTACTGCTAAAGTCACTACTGCAATTCCTTTAGATTCAGAACTAAGAAAACAGGTTAGCAATTATATTAAGTCAAAAACATCCTTTGAAATCGAATTAATTGAAGAAATTGACGAGGCTATTCTAGG
>TARA_B100001093_G_scaffold491001_1_pt1 | contig 11931 bp, 12 predicted proteins | sample TARA_B100001093 | Tara Oceans TARA_B100001093 (sample SAMEA2623116) | marine metagenome | biome: marine biome (ENVO:00000447); feature: surface water layer (ENVO:00002042); material: "saline water (ENVO:00002010), including plankton (ENVO:xxxxxxxx)" | depth 5 m
AATGGAATCTTCTGCATCTGGTGGGGCTGGTAAACTTTCCATAGCTAGTAATTATTCAGGTGGTCTTAATTACAGAACGGCTGGCACAGCGGCTATAAATGATGGTAATTGGCATCATCTTGTATTGGTCAATAACACTTCGGATAATACACAAAAGCTTTATATTGATGGAAATACTACTCCTGCTATAAGTCACTCTCTAAGTACAGGAACAAAAACTGCAAATGCAATTCAAGTAGGGTACTATACGGGATATGTAGGCCAATATAATTTTAATGGAAATATAGATCAAATAAGATTATTTTCATCTGCACTTTCTAGTAGTCAAGTAACACAACTATACAACGAAAAACCTGAAGTAGATACATCTAACTTTAAGACTGTATTGTATGACGGGAGTGGTGGAGCTCAATATATTTCTAATGTAGGGTTTCAACCAGACTTTACTTGGATAAAAAGTAGAACATCAAATTCATATCCTAATAACGTATTGCAGGATTCAGTTAGAGGAGCAAATCAATATATAATATCAGAAAGTTCTGGGCAACAATATACTAATTCAACTTTTGGAAGTTTTGATGCAAATGGATTTACGCTAACATCAGGTAATGTAACTTGGAATGGTTCAGGTTCGGATTATGTAGCTTGGAATTGGAAAGCAGGAGGTCCCGCTGTTTCTAATACAGATGGGACTATAGCAAGCCAAGTTAGTGCCAATCAAGCCGCTGGATTTTCAATAGTAAGAAATACAGGTACGTCTAATTATTCGGATACTATTGGGCATGGATTGAGCCAAGCCCCTGAGATAATTATTCAAAAAGGCTTAGGCAATAGTGTTGATTGGTATGTATTATTTAATATAGATGGTACAGGCGGTTGGGATTATGCAAAATTAAATACGACTGATGCTTTTGGGCCAGACAACCCTGTAAGATTTGGAACAAGTTCTACTACAATAAATAATTGGGGATGGACTAACTACGATATGATTAATTATTGCTGGCATTCAGTTGCAGGATATAGTAAGATAGGAACTTATACCGGGGGTGGAACAACTAAAAGAATATATGTAGACAGTAATGATGATGGGACAGGAACAGGAGGTTTTAAGCCAAGTTTTGTTATGATTAAGGCATCAAGTAGCCTTGGAGGTAATCAAACATATGGCTCTTGGGTTATTCACGATGATAAAAGAGCAATAGAATCTACGGACAATGTAACTAATCCATTATATGCTAATAGAAACTACCAAGAAGGTTTAAGGGGGCAAGGTTCGTCAGGTAGTGGTGTTCTTGACCTTGCTTTTAATGATGATGGATTTACTATTAATCATAATGGTTATGAGGCTAACGGAAGCGGCATAGCCTACATCTATATGGCATTTAAATAAAAATTATGGCTTTAACAAAAATAACATCGGGTGTTATAGCACCAGAATTTACAACCTCGGCGAATTTAGTGTCAGGCACATCCGTATCTGTTGATTGGAATAGTGCTCAAATATTCAGAATAACTCCAAACCATGCAGTAACCTTTTCTTTTACAGATTTTAAAATTGGTATGGTAAAAATTATTGTTGCTACAGGTAGCGGAGGAACTAATACTCTTACTTTCCCGTCAGAAGCAATTAAGTTAAGCGGCGACTATGACGACACGTCCGCTGTTAAAAACTTTATTCAAATAGTATGCACAGATGACGACGGCACGCCTGAGTTTTTTTATTCAATATCTCAACAGGCTACCTAAAATAATATTTAAATTAAATTAAATGGCAAAAAAACGTTTTAAAGATACCGGCGTTGGGAAATTCTTATTAGAAAAAATTCCCAACGTCGTTGGAGCAATAGCAGGTGATACACCAGTTGGTTCGGTAATACAAGCTATTATTGGAGGGTCTGATATGTCAGAAGCCGATAAAAAAATTGCACTTAAAAAATTAGATATTGAAAGAGCGGAAATAGACGGCACAACTAAGCGCTGGGTTGCAGATGCAACTTCAGGGTCTTGGCTTGCGGCTAATGTACGCCCTTTGACTTTAGTATTTTTAACAGTAAGTTATGTGGCTGGATGGTATATGGGTTATCCATTAGATTCAATTACAGGTTTACTCACTATTGTTATTGGTGGTTATTTCGGCTCGCGAGGTGTAGAAAAAGTATTTGGAAACAGTAAACACAAATAATGAGCGACTTAAAAATTTACGGCATAAATGTCGGAGCGGTGGCATTTTCGGCCATGCCTAACATAAACCCCATGTTGCAAACTGTAGTATTAGTAATGACAATACTATATACAGGGATGAATATTTATATTAAATTAAAAGATAGAAATAAAAAATGAAATACTTTGAGGAATCTGAATTTAACGGTTTTGAAATGATGGATGAAAAGCTTCTTTCAATGTTAGACAATTTAAGAGAAGCATACGGTTATCCAATTAAATTAACATCAACTTATAGAAGTCCTGATCACCCAATAGAAGCTAAAAAATCTAAACCAGGCGAGCATGCTTATGGAGCTGCAGTTGATATTGCATGTGTAGGTGGTGAAGCAACTTTTAAATTAGTTAAAGCCGCTATCGAAGTAGGGTTCACTCGCATAGGTATATCAAGAAAAAATAATTTTGTGCACGTAGGTGTTGGCTATCCGGGGGCTCCTGAAACTACTATATGGACATACTAAAATAAATTAAATGAAATTAATTAGAAAAATTAGCGTAGGCCAAGATTATAAAAACGAGGCTATGCATTACTCGGTAGGCCAAGAGGTTTACGGTGGGCACACGATATGTGATATTATTGAAGAAGAAGGTTCTTATCAAATATATATTGAAAAGAAAGGATCACAACTACCGTGGAAACATTTTAATAAAAATATGGCTGTGTCTATAGAATACAATTTAGATTATTAAATGAAGTCATTATACAATTATATTATATCAACAAATGACAGATACAATAATAAAACGTCTGTTGAAGGTAAAGAGCTTATATTAAATACTGAAATAACAGAAAGAGATTACGAGTTTGTAAATCGAATTGGTACAGTAATAAGCACACCTATAAATATTAAAACTCCTATAAAGAAAGGCGATCAAGTTATAATACATCATAATGTATTTAGAAGGTGGTATGATGTTAAAGGCAATGAAAGAAACTCGGGCAGTTACATAGATGAAGATAGATACTCAGTATCGCCTGATCAGTTGTTCGCATATAACCAAAACGACACCTGGCATTGCCCAAATATGTATTGTTTCGTAGAACCTTTAGAAAACGAAGACATATGGAGCACCGAGAGTGAACAAAAACTTTTAGGGGTGCTTACATATACTAACGACTATTTAAGCTCGTTAGGATTGTCCTGTGGAGATATTGTAGGCTTTACGCCAGAATCTGAGTATGAATTTAACATAGATGATAAAAAATTATATAGAATTTTATCAACAGACATAACTATCAACTATGGACATAAAAAAGAAACGCAAACTTATTCTTGAAGCTGCTGAAAATTCAATTAATGAATTAATAAAAGTAATGAACAAGAAGATGGATCCAGATGAACTAGATCCTGAAAAAGTAAAAATATCAGCCTCAGCTTATAGGCTTGCAATGGAAGACGCTATTGCGCTTTTACAAAGAGTAGAAGAAATAAATGAAATGATGAACGAATCACCAAAGACTGCTAAAGATAGTTTTTATGGTGTAGAAAACAGGGCAAAATAATGTATAAACAAAATCTATATGCTATACACTCTGCGCATTTGTCTACTAAAAATGTAAAAAGAAACAATAAGCTAAAAAATTACAAGTACGGTTATAATGACGATCTTGACTGCGTAGTAATAAGTAAAGATGGTACAATAGGTGAAATTTTTGAAGTACAAGGTTTACGTATTGCGCTTCCTGCAATACCAAAAGAAGTATATTCAAATAGCGAAAAACCTGAAGATCAAGTTTTTAAGCAAACCTTAAAACCCACTACGCTATCAAAAATTAAATCAATACATGATTTTCAATTATATCCAGATGACATTAAAGAAAAGTATTACGAATATATTAATTCAGAGTTTGATTGTCGCAGTGATGGCTACTGGTTTATGTGCAACGGCACAGCAACCTACATTACAGGAGCGCATTATATGTACCTTAACTGGACAAAAATTGATATTGGTGCGCCCGAGTTCAGACAATCAAATAAAATATTCTTTTATTTTTGGGAAGCTTGCAAAGCAGATTACAGATGTTACGGAATGTGCTACCTCAAAAATAGACGGAGTGGCTTCTCCTTTATGGCTAGCGCAGAAACAGTTAATCAAGCTACAATATCAAAAGACGCAAGATTTGGGGTACTATCAAAAAGCGGCGGGGATGCGAAAAAAATGTTTACCGACAAGATTGTACCTATATCGATCAACTACCCATTCTTTTTTAAGCCAATACAAGATGGGATGGAAAGACCTAAAACAGAACTTTCCTACAAAATACCATCTAGAAAACTTACAAGGAATTCACTCAAAGCAACTGATCAAGACGAAGTACAAATTGGCGAAGGGCTTGACACTACAATTGACTGGAAGAACACAGGAGATAACTCCTATGATGGTGAAAAACTAAAATTACTAGTTCACGATGAATCTGGTAAATGGGAAAAACCTGATAACATATTAAACAACTGGCGTGTTACTAAAACCTGTTTAAGGCTAGGAGCTAAAGTTGTTGGCAAGTGTATGATGGGGTCTACATCTAATGCTTTGGATAAAGGTGGTAATAACTTTAAAAAATTATACAATGATTCAAAAGTTGAAAACCGAAATCGCAATGGGCAGACTGCTAGTGGACTATACTCTTTGTTCATACCTATGGAGTGGAACTATGAAGGATTCATTAACAAATATGGATTTCCTGTATTCGATCATCCAGAAAAACCGGTCGAAGGAATTGACGGGGAGCTTATCAGACATGGAGTCATCGATCATTGGGAGAATGAAGCAGATGGACTCAAAGGGAATAATGATGCTTTAAATGAATTTTATAGGCAATTTCCAAGAAGTGAAAAGCATGCGTTTAGAGATGAAATAGAAAAGTCTTTATTCAATCTAAATAAAATATACGAACAAATAGATTTCAACGAAGAAATGACAATGAAGGGTTATGTAACCCGCGGTTCATTTAGCTGGAAAAATGGTGTTAAAGATTCTACAGTAGAATTTTACCCAAACAAAACAGGTAGATTTAAATTATCCTGGATTCCGCCTGTTGAAATGCAAAACAATATAATAGTAAAAAGCGGTATTAAATACCCAGGCAATAAAGATTTAGGTGCTTTTGGTTGTGACAGCTATGATATTAGCGGAACAACTGATGGTAGCGGATCTAATGGCGCACTTCACGGGCTTACTACATTTAGTATGCTTTCAGATGTACCGTCTAGTCAATTCTTTTTAGAATATGTTGCTAGACCACAAACAGCTGAAATATTTTTTGAAGATGTACTTATGGCAATGATATTTTACGGTATGCCAATACTTGCTGAAAACAATAAACCTAGATTATTATATCATATCAAAAGAAGGGGTTATAGAGGATATTCAATGAATAGGCCCGATAGACCTAGGAATAAATTATCTGTAACAGAAAAAGAATTAGGCGGTATACCTAATACCTCAGAAGATATAAGACAAGCCCACGCGGCTGCAATTGAAAGCTATATTGAAACTCATGTTGGGTTAAAAGAAAATAGCGATTGTGGCAGAATGTACTTTCAAAGAACATTAGAAGACTGGGCAAAATTTGATATTAATAAAAGAACAAAGTTTGATGCATCTATAAGTTCTGGCCTTGCTATAATGGCATGCCAAAGACATTTATATGCGTCTAAAACTGCAAGACAGGTTAAAAAAATAGACTTTGGGTTTTCAAAATATAATAACCAAGGTTCAAAAAGTAAAATAATACAATAGAAAATGGCAGAAGCTACAGGACAAGTTACCCAATTTCCCAGCCAATCGGTTGACGATGCTACAAAAAATAGCAAAGACTACGGAATGGAAGTGGCACGTGGTATACAAAACGAATGGTTTAGAAAATCATCTGGCACAGGAAGGTTCGTACAAAATCAGCGGGACTTTCACAAGTTAAGATTATATGCTAGAGGTGAGCAATCTGTTCAGAAATATAAAGATGAATTTTCTGTAAATGGAGATTTATCTTATCTTAATTTAGATTGGAAACCAGTGCCAATTATACCTAAGTTTGTAGATATAGTTGTTAACGGTATGCAAGATAGATTGTTTACGGTTAAAGCTTTTGCGCAAGATCCAACATCTGTTAAGGAAAGAACTAATTTTGTAGAAATGATGCTTGAGGATATGAATACTCAAGAGTTAATTACACAAATAGATGAAACATTAGGTGTTGATGTAAGAAATGTAAAGCAAGAAGACTTACCGTCTAATAAAGAAGAGTTAGAGCTTCATATGCAAATAGGTTATAAACAATCTATTGAATTAGCCCATGAGCAAGCTATTGATAATACTTTTAAACGAAACGCTTATCACGAAATAAAAAAGAGATGTGATTACGATCAAACTGTTTTAGGTATTGCAGCTGCCAAGCATACATTTAATAATACGGACGGTGTAAAATTAGAATATGTTGATCCATCAAATTTAATATATTCATACACCGAAGATCCTAATTTTGATGATGTATATTATTTTGGCGAAGTTAAGCAAATTAAATCTAATGAGCTTAAAAAGCAATTTCCAGAATTAACAGATGAAGAGTTCGAAGACATTGTAAAAAAATCCTCTAATTACAATAATTACGATTATGTAGATAATGATTCAAATGATACATTTGACACGAATACATTAACTGTATTATATTTTAATTGGAAAACTTGGGAGCAAAGTGTATATAAAATAAAAGAAACATCTACAGGAGCTAAAAAAGCTATAAAGAAAGATGATAAATTTAACCCTCCTAAAGATCAAAGAACTAGATTTGAAAAAGTAGCTCAGGCTATGGAAACTATATACGAAGGCGTATTAGTATTAGGTTCTAACAAACTTTTAAAGTGGCAAAAAGCCACTAATATGGTTAGGCCCGATTCTAACATTAACAAAGTAATGATGAATTATGTTGTTAGTGCTCCTAGAATGTATAAAGGTAAAATTGAAAGCTTAGTTAGTAGAATGGTTACTTACGCTGATTTAATTCAGCTTACGCATTTAAAGCTACAGCAAGTAATTCAAAGGATGACACCATCTGGTGTTTATTTAGATGCCGATGGGTTAGCTGAAATTGATTTAGGCAACGGGACAAACTATAACCCACAAGAAGCTTTAAACTTATATTTTCAAACAGGATCAGTTATAGGAAGGTCTATGACTGTTGATGGCGATATGAACCCTGGCAAAGTGCCAATACAGGAATTGCCTGGTGGTGGCGGACAACAAAGCCAAGCATTAATACAGGCATATAATTATTATCTGCAAATGCTTCGCGATGTTACTGGATTAAATGAAGCAAGAGACGGATCTGATCCAGACCCATATGCTTTAGTAGGCGTACAAAAATTAGCTGCTGCGAATTCTAATACAGCAACTAGGCATATATTGCACAGTTCTTTATACATTACAAGCACCTTGGCAGAAGCTATATCTATAAGAATAAAAGACGTGCTAGCATATCATCCGCAAAGAGATGCAATGATTGGTGGTATTGGCAGGTTTAGCGTGGGCGCTTTAAAAGAAATGGATAATTTACATATGCATGACTTTGGCATTTTCTTAGAGCTAGATCCAGACGAAGATGAAAAACAACTTGTAGAAAATAATATACAAGTAGCATTGTCAAGAGATCAAATACATCTTGAAGATATAATTGATATAAGACAAATAAAAAATATAAAACTAGCTAATCAACTACTAAAATACAGAAGAACTAAAAAAGAGGCTACAGACCAATTAAAAGCAGAAAGAAATATTGCAGCGCAATCGCAAGCTAATGCTCAAGCGGCACAAGCTGCTGAAATGGCTAAAGCCCAAGCTGAAAATATGAAGGTTGAGGCTAAGGGTAAATTAGCCCAGTTACAATCTCAACTTGATATTCAAAAATTAGAATCAGAAGCACAAACAAAACGTGAATTGATGCAATATGAATTTGATTTAAATATGAAGCTTAAAGGAATGGAACTTGATGCAAAAAAACAAATAGAATTACAAAAGCCAGTATCAAATCCTGAACCTAGAAAAGCTTTTGAGTCTAGCGGAAATGATGTTTTAGGCGGTATAGACCTTAGCAGATTTGAACCTAAATAAAAAAATTATTAACTATTATATATTATTAAATTATGGCAGAATGGAAAATTAAAGGTGCTGCTGAAGACGTTGAACAAAAATCAGCACAAGAACAAGAACAAGCTGTTTTAGATAAAGCAGTTGAAGAAGGTAAGATTGAGCCTGAAGCCGCGGGCAAAGAGGTTAATGAAGTACCAAAAATTAACTTAGACGAATTAAACAAAGAAAAAGATGCCGTTCAAGAGCGAGAAGCAGAGGAGGTTCCTGTGGAAGATGCACCCAGAGATAGCAAAGAAGTGGAGCAAGAAGTACAAGAACAAACCGAAGCCAAAGAAACAGAAGAGCAAGACTCGCCGCTCGAGCTCGTTAAAGACGAAGAAGAAGCGGTAGAAACCAACCAGCCTAAAGTAGACGAAAGAGCTGCTCAAGTAAACGAACAACCTAAACCTGCAGAGCCAGAAGTTGTACTTCCGGAAAATGTAGACAAGCTTGTTAAGTTTATGGAAGAAACAGGTGGCAGTGTTGAAGACTTTGTTTTATTAAATAGGGATCTATCAAAATACAATGATGGCGATCTATTGCGAGAATATTATAAACAATCTAAGCCTTGGGATTCACAAGAAGTATCTGAATATATGGAAGATAATTTTTCATATGGAGAAGATGATGACCCAAGAGAAATACGCTCTAAGAAAAGAGCATTTAAAGAAGAGCTATTTAATGCTAAAAAGTTTTTGGAAGGAAACAAAGAGAAATATTATGCTGACCTCAAGTTGAAGAAGCAAACAGATATTCCTCAGGAGTACCAAGAAGCTTTAGAGTATTACAATACATATCAACAGAACGCTGAATCAAGCAAACAACTTACTGAAAGTTTTTTACAAAAAACAGATAATGTGTTTAGTCAAGATTTTAAAGGTTTTGATTTCCAAGTTGGAAACAATAAATACCGTTATAAAGTCAATAATGTTAATGATACAAAAACACAGCAATCTGATATAAACAATTTTGTAAAACCATTTTTGGGTGACGATGGTCAAATTAAAGATGCTAAGGGTTATCATAAAGCATTATTTACTGCAAGAAACGCAGATAAGCTAGCTGAACATTTTTATGAGCAAGGCCGTGCCGACGCTCTGCGCCAATCCGCAAAGGAAGCTAAAAATATAAATATGGACCCAAGGCAAGAAGGTGTTATTAAAACAGCTTCAGGCCAAAAGTTTAAGGTTGTTTCTGGTGATTCTAGTTCTAAACTAAGAATGAAACTAAGACAATAACTTAAAAATTTATTACAATGGCTATTACAACTGGCATTGAAAACTTAACCCCTTCATCTAGCAAGGGGTCATTATTTCAAGGTAATTATATTACCGATTTTGATTTTACAAAACAATTTTTACCTGATGTATACGAAAAAGAAGCTGAGATTTACGGAAATCGTTCTATCTCTTCTTTCCTACGTATGGTATCAGCTGAAATGCCATCCACTTCTGATGAAATCAGATGGATTGAGCAAGGAAGACTACACACTCGTTACGACAACGTAGCTATTGCTACTGCTAGTGGTACTGGTGAGTCTGTATTCACAGTTACTTTTGCTACTAAGCCGGACGGTACTGCTTATGCTGCTGGAGATGCTCCTGTTATTAGAGCTGGACAAACCATTATGGTGCAAGGGCTAACTTCTGGAGGTGCTGCTACAGGGCCTGTAGTTAAAGGAGTTGTTACTGTTGCTGGAGCTGCTGCTGCTGGTGATACCGGAACTTTTACTGCTGTTGCTTATACAGCTGCTGACTGGACAGGTGTTACAGGCGCTACTTCTTATGCAAAAGCAAATGTGCTAGTATACGGTTCTGAGTTTGCCAAAGGAACTGACGGAATGGTCGGATCTTTGGATTCTGACTACAGCTCTTATACTAACAAGCCTATTATCCTAAAAGATAATTACGCTATCAATGGATCTGACACTGCTCAGATTGGTTGGATTGAAGTTACTTCTGAAAACGGAGCCTCTGGTTACCTATGGTACCTAAAGTCTGAGCATGAAACTAGACTAAGATTTGAAGATTACCTAGAAATGTCTATGGTAGAAGCAGTTAAGAAAACTGGCTCTGCTGGTACAGCTGCCGCTAGTTATAGCGGTTCTGAAGGTTTTTTCGCTGCCCTTGAAGCAAGAGGTAATGTATACACAGATCTTTCTACAGATTTAGCGTCTAACATGACTGGCTTTGATAATATTCTTAAGCAACTAGATAAAAATGGGGCTATTGAAGAAAACATGATTTATAGTAATAGAGCTTTATCTCTAGCTATTGATGATGCACTAGCTGCTAAAAATTCTTATGGATCAGGCGGTACTTCTTACGGAGTATTTAACAATTCTGAGGATATGGCATTAAATCTAGGATTTTCTGGATTCAGAAGAGGTTCTTATGACTTCTACAAAACTGACTGGAAATATCTAAATGATTTTGCTACTAGAGGCGGTTTTGGTGATGTTGAAGGAACTATTATTCCTGCTGGTACATCTACTGTATACGACCAAGATTTAGGTAAAAATATCAAGCGACCATTTTTACACGTACGTTATCGTTCTTCTGAAACTGATGACAGAAAAATGAAAACTTGGATTACTGGAACAGTTGGAGGTGCATATACTTCTAGCTTGGACGAAATGAGAGTTAACTTCTTATCTGAAAGATGTTTAATTACTCAAGGAGCCAACAACTTCTTCTTATTGAAGTAGTAAATTAATATAGCGGAGGGTGGTTACGGCCACCCTTTAGCTATTATCTTATTAAATTATATTATGAAAAATTGGGAAATTAAAGATAGAACTTATATTCTTAAAAACGGTATGTCACCGTTAACATATAAAATTAAAAGCACAGGCATGCTGTGGTTTGATGAAGCTAAAGGCATTAATAGAGAAATACGGTATGCAGAAAATCAAAAGTCATTATTTATTGATGAACAAGATGGTTTTGCGCAACTTAAACATATAGTTTTTCAAGATGGTGCGCTTGTAGTGCCTAAATCGCAACCTTTACTGCAACAATTATTATCATTATATCATCCAGATAGGTTAAACTTATGGGAAGAAATTGATAATGTAAAAGAAGCTGTTGATGATATAAGTATTATAGAATTAGAATTAGAAGCATTAAAACTAGTGCAAGAGCTTGATGTTGAGCATCTTGAAGCTATACTTAGAACTGAAATTGGTTCTGACGTAACAACAATGTCTTCTAAAGAAATAAAAAGAGATTGTTATTTGTTTGCTAAAAATGATCCAGAACTATTTATTGAGGTAGCAAAAGACGAGGATATTAAGCTTCGTAACTTAGCTAATAGGTGTGTAGAGGCTGGTATTGTTAAACTAACAGATGATAATACAGTATTTAAATGGAGTACAAATGGTAAAAAAATTATGACTGTGCCATTTGATGAACATCCATACGCAGCGTTTGCACGATTCTTAAAAACAGATGAAGGTGTAGACGTTATGAAAGCTATTGAAAAGAAACTTTCATAAAATACCAGGTTATAGTTATTCGTTTAGCTATAACCATCTAATAAATAAAAACAATAATGGTAAGCATAGACAACGTTTATAAAACAGTATTA
>TARA_B100001093_G_C26859455_1_pt1 | contig 11924 bp, 4 predicted proteins | sample TARA_B100001093 | Tara Oceans TARA_B100001093 (sample SAMEA2623116) | marine metagenome | biome: marine biome (ENVO:00000447); feature: surface water layer (ENVO:00002042); material: "saline water (ENVO:00002010), including plankton (ENVO:xxxxxxxx)" | depth 5 m
CGAGATAAATAAAGAGACTAAAACATGGGGGGTGAAATTTCTCATATCGGATAAAAATTAATTAGTGAAGTGATTTTAATTTTAAAGTATCCAAATATAAGCGTTTTATTTCTAATATCAGAAATCCCTAATTTCCAAAAGAAAAACGAAGTTTTAAACCAAAGCTGCTGTTTGCAGTATCAAAAGAATTGGCCACTTCGTACTTCTTTACCATACGATCGTAAAACAATTGAATATTTATACGTTCACTTAAGACATAATCTGCAGAGGTTTTTATAGAAATATCTGTGCTACCACTTACTGGCTGGTGGGTATTTTCTTCAAGACTTCGAATAGCAGAAGCTGTTTTACGAATGGATAGATCTAAATTTAAATCCAGATTAGATGAAAAAGTTTTACTTCCATTTGCGGTAGCCATATTCACTTCAAAATCATTTATGCGATAACCCACACCCACAGTTAAACTTTTACCAGCTTGCTCCTGAACTTGATTGTTGTTAAGACTTAAAGAAACCTGCCGGTCTTTAGAAATCTCAAAACGAGTGGTAAGACTATTATTCATGGTCATATTAAACCCAATAAGAGGACTAAATTGCTCCGAAATATTTACAGTTTGAATTTGTAACTCTGTTAAGAAATCTCCACTCACATCAAAGTTATCAGGATTCTGCTCTGGTGTACCGGTAAAAGGCGATCCTAAATCACCAAAAAACAAATTGGTTTGATAGGAGCTTATTGAATAGGTAGAAGTATAGCCATGAGATACCGAAACGGTTTTAAAGTGGTTTTTAACCCAAGGTATAGAGGTTAATCCATCGTATTTAACATTCCAGTTTGGCAGCGGAATTTTTGGAAATCTATCTAAACTTTGAGCCGAGGCATCAGTTCCAGAATATGCTGCCATAAATGCAGGTATTAAAACTTCTTGTGCATTAGGACCAAATCCTACTGGGAAATTGTCTGATGGACTATAAGGTACACCATATGAAGTTGCAACTCGCTTAGCCATTTCAGACCTCATATTTCTAAAATCATCAAATGTTTGAGAAGAATTAATCTCCATTGGCCTAAAGGCAGTTCGTATAGCGAGGAAAGACATGTTAAAACTTCCCGTCCGATTTTCATTTAACAACTCAAAAACAGGTATATCTACATCGCCATTATTTTTAAACAGAGATGAGGTATTTATGGTTTCACTTCTTTGAGCTGTAATTTGAATTCGAAGTTTTTTAATTGGCTCAACAGTAGACCTAATATTCAAGCGGGATGAAAATTGCTGAGTAAAGGGTTGGTTTAAGAGTGTGTCTGAAGTAATCCAGCCATTTGAAGCAAAACGATTTAGATCTAATTCTTTTGGCTGTTCTCCCAAAAGATACCTCCATCCTGGGGCAGAATTGGGGCTAAATCTTTGTTCCATACCAAAAAACTCTGAAGTAGGTTTAAACCCTGGCAACATTGAACCATTTGTTTCGTCGTAACTCATGTTTACATTTTTCACAGAAAATGCCATGCGTGCAAAATGAGAAAAGACGTTTACAATATGATCTATAGTATTTTTTTTCTCTTCCTCTTCTTCATCAGAATCTTCCTTATCTGAATCCTTATTTTTCCCCTTAGAATCTTTAGCAACACTTCGCGAATCGGATCGGCCATTTTTAGAACCACCTCTACTGTTTCTAGGACCCGCATTTAAACTCTTTATAAATGGCACTTTGTTGTACAAAGTATTCATGTTGAGTTGTGCATTAATACGCTTTTTATTGGTATTCTGAATGACGTTACCCAAGTTAATCGAGTCATTTACCAGTGCCATAGACCCCGCATTCCAATCGTAAGTACCACTGTAATTTAAAGTTAAACTCACCCAATCTGTAAGTGGAAACTTATTAATAGGAACCGTATATCTTACATCATATTGATGGTGGTACATGGTTGGGCGCCCAAATGTTAAAATACTATCGCGAAGGGCATCTCGCTCGGCCTGTGTGTCAATTTTACCTTCTGGCTCATCAATGATAGAACGGGTATTAGAAGAAAAATTCAATTTTACACTTCGCGCCAAATCATATTTAATATTGAAATTTTGAGTCAGATTAAATAGCTTATTAAACATGGTATCTGGCTCAACAATGTTAAGTGGAACCGTTGCATTTAAACTCGCAATATTCCTCATTTTCATTTCTGAATATGACTTGTTAAAATCGGTACGATACGATATCGTTTTAGGAAGCAAGTAGAAGTTAAAATCTTTTATAAGACGTAAACTCTTAGATTTCTTTAAGAACTTAATTTTACTAAATGGTTTGTAATTTTTAGGACTGTTATTGTAATTGTATCCTATCCCACCACTATTCTCTCTCATTAAACTAAATTCAGTATTAATGTTGCGATTAAAAACTTCATTATAAGAATATGTTAAACTAATGTTCTCAATATCATACAACCTACTTTTAGAACCTCCTTTACTGCCTTTTCCTCCCCGAGCACTTTTGGCAGTTCGACCAGCTTTCCCTTCTTTGGTATTTTTTTTGCCTTTCCCTGTGCTTCTTTCTTTCCTAACATTTGTAAAATTAATTGACCGACGCAGGGTGTAATTTTGCACAACATTCCGCAAAGTATCTTTAGCACCTTCACTCATCGATTCATCAGCAAGTGAAGCTTGTAATTCTACATCCGGATCTAATGGGTTAAACTGAGGCGTTAAAACAGTTTCAGAAACACCAATAAAAACAGGAATCTTTACATTGGCATTTTCAGGGAACAATTTTCCAAGTTCTACATTTGAAGTAAGATTGTACTGACGAGATTGTTCTTTACTTCTTTCGGTAACGCTTTGTTCAAGACTACCAAAACCAACAGTACTCATATTACCTGCTAGCGTCAAGTTTCCAAAATCAGCAAAACGTGTTTTGACCTGACCTTTGGCAGCATAACCCCCACGTTCGTCAAAATCGGTTAAACGAAGCTCGTTAATCCATAACTCAGCACACTTTGTCGATCCATCATCAACCGGATTAAAAGCAGGATCTATTTCTGGGTTTCTAGCGCCTAGCATAATGGTTCGAACATTACCCAAATTGGGGTTACCCATAATTGTAATTCGTATTTCTTCACCAGACGGGTAATAATAATAATATGGCTCTGTAAAACTAACATTCACATTACCATTTCTAATTTCTGCATTTCTAGCAGCTTTGGCGGCTTTTAAAATATCAAAATCTATTTCTACTTGATTTTCTTCAGGCCACACTTCATCTCTTGCAGATGCACCCCAAGGGGTTACCTTTAGAGGAATTTCATATTCATAATAATTCAAATTGTAATCGGTTCCCAACCGAATAAACATACTCAAATCATTATCTGCTAATGGATACGTATCATAATATTCTTCAGCATGAGCAAAAAACTTAATCTTATTATAAGTTCTCATATCCATGGTTACATTCTTAAAAGCACCGCGCGCATCACCATCCTGTAAATCACATATTCTAAAACTTATGGATTGCTCATTTTGTTGATTTAGATCTGATGAACCTTGAATACGTTCTCTCTCAATACCAGGAGGTAAAACATAATTAATAGGATTACGACGGCCGTTCTCCTCGAGGTTCACCACTGAAATATCAAACATTGTCTCCTCATTTTCTATTGGCCCTTCATTATCCAAAAGACTGTTTAGATATTTACGCCATTCGCCACGAACCATATCTAAAGAAGCAAATCTTAGAACCACAGGGTCCTCAAAACCTCTCAAATACATTCGCATAAATCTAATTGATCTAAAATCAGGAATACTACCTATTTTTTTATCAAATCTACGAACCGGAACTTTAAACTGTATCCATCTTGTATCGCTGTTTGGACCTGCATTTTCGATAATTGATGTGATATAATTCTCTCCCACTTGATCCAAATCTTGGGGACGCATACTAATATTGTATTGAAAATAGGATTCGGTTTCACTTAAGGTGAAATCATTGTTAATATCTTCAATATCGGGAAGTTGTGTGTATGAAGATATGGCTTCATCACCTGTAGGCGAATTCCCCTCTGGACCATTGTATTTTTTATAACGCTCAAGTATTCCTTTTTGCTGAGCATCATAATCATCGCCATAAAAAAAGTGATAGTTATCTGCAGCAGGATCATCATTTGCATTAACATATGCATTGGAACTTGAGCCAAATGAATTCTGAATCTTATCTAAATACGATATAGTTTCACCAGCCACACTTGAAATAAAATCACGCTCCATTTCATCATCCATACCATCAACACCTACATCCTGAAGAGCTCTTGCATCAGCACCACTATTAAATGCTGTAACCAATGCCTGAACGGAGGGTACTCTTCCCCAAGCAGTGGTATCTATATTTTCTTCACTGCCATCTATTGGTAATCCATTTTCGTAACTCTTTCTAGAATCTTTAAGTATGTCTTCAGAAACATTTCCTAAATTAATGTAAAAATCACCTCCATCAGATGAATTTTCAAGGAATGGATCCATCATCCAAAATTCTAAAAATTCAATATTTGCCGACTCAAAATCGTTGGTTTGAATTTGTCTAAAAACTCCTCCCCAGCGAGATTCAGGATCAATTAATTTTCCATTTTGGTTAATTCCAGAGGAAACATCTGAGATGTCAACATCAAAATTATAAGGACCTCTTTCCTCAGGATAAAATGCCAAATCAAAAGTTCTAAGACGCAAAGGTTGACCATGAGGAATATCTTTATCAGGAAAAATTTCATTTATCGAAATTTCACGCACATATGGGCCTTCTCTATCTTCATCACTCAAATGCGAAGGCGAATAAGCCGTTTTTCTTTGTAAATCTGAATTAATTGTATACCAAGATAATAAAGCACGATTATAACCATAACTTAAATCATCAGTCCTGTCTGCTTCCGGAAATAAATCCGGATCTTGCGGTGTACTTGCTAAACTCCAAGATTGAGAATTTCTAATATCTATGGGCGACTGACTGTTCTCAAAATCATCTATATAGGCTGTTCCTGTTTCATCAACATTTATCGTTTTTGGATGCCCAGGAATAAACTGTGCAAATTCTCCTGTAAGAATTATATTGGACTTCTCCTTCGTCTCTATCAATGGAAGTTTATCAATAATTTTAGTGATGATAGGTGCTTCGGTTTTGTATGAACCATTTATACCCCAAATCGTATTTGAAATCGGTTCATCGCCCATGTTAATTTTTGGAGTTTGACTGTTTTCGGAAAGGTTCAAAATGGTAGCACCAAGAATTAAATCATCATTAAATTTATAATCAAGATTTAAACCTAAATAACGTTTGGTCATCCAGGTGTAACCAGAATTATTTTCAAGCGAAACATCAATTTGTTGTCCTGAACTTAAAATTCCTTCATCAATAATTTTAACTCTTCCTAAATTATAATCTACCGTATAATGTACATTTTCCTCTAAAGGTGTTCCACCCATAGAAACTGTTACAGAGCCTTGAGGAATAGACATTGCGTTAAGGGGAATATCAGCACCAGAAGAAGATTTATACTGTCCTCTTAATATAAATTTATTAAGCTCTGCAACTTGCGAAGCAGCAGTTTTGGTTGAATCATAAAGTGCATCAAAAACATACTGATCTGCAAGGTCATTATTAAGTCCTGCCTCATTAAATTTTGCTCTTAAATAATCGCCAAAAGGCTCCCTAGAAGGCAAATAAACACGACCATTTGATGTTTTAATAGTTAGGTTTGGGATGAAATCAAAAACACCATTCGCACCTGGATCCAAATTTTGATTTAAATTATCTAAATTCAAGGTTTGTATTAACAACTCTCCACTTAATCCTTCTTCAGGTATAAATGGTAAAGGTGTTCCAGAATCGTCATCTTGATAAAGAATCTGTAAATCAAAATCATCCTTATTCACCTGATATGCGCCCAGAGCATATACATTTTTCATTAATAGTCGCCACATCGGTAAATTAATGTCAACAGTCGTACTCTTAAGTAATTTTAAGACCAAAGCGTCAGGAGAAGCAACATCTGTGGAGAGTTCACCAACCTGATATGGAATACCATTTATGGTATATTGAAATGAAACGGCTAATACTTCATCTGAATTTAAGGCTTGATTTAGAGATATAAAACCCAGTCTAGGATCAAAACTATACTCTGAACTGGTTAATTTTTTCGCATTTTCAATTTTCTCATAATCAACCGCTTGTTCGTATCCTGTTCCATTTAGTTGACTGGTAATTTGACTCACAGATCTAATATTAGGAAAGTCTGTAACTAATATTTCGGGACCCAAACTATTGTTTCTGTTATCAGGATATGGTGTATTTAGGGAACCGGAATATACATTGGTCGTATTGTGAACATTACTGAGTTGTTCACCCAAATCTTGGAATGCCAAAACATTTCTAACATTTTGTGTAACACCAGATCTATTGGTTACCCAAACCTCTAAATTGGTAATGATTACATTGGAATTGATGATTGGCATATTAGACAATGCCAGATCGTAATTGTCATAAAAATACTGTGCTAAGAAATAGTGCTTATTGGCTTCATAATCATCTGCATATATTTCAAAATTTGTAGTTTGCGCACCACCATCAACACGAATTGTACTTGTTTCCGATTTTTGCTCTGAAAAGACCGTGGTGAATGTGGCTTTTCCAAATTGAAGCTGCATTTTAATTCCAAATAAACTTTGCGTTCCAGCAATTAATGACCCACTTAGAGGAAGACTTACATTACCAAGCTCAATTTTTTTAAGAATCTCATCCTCATCACCCGTATACTCGAGCTTCATTTGATTTTCAAAATCAAACTGACTCTCAGTATCATAATTGGTTCTTAAAGCCAACTTGGTTCCAATCTTACCAATCACATTCATCTGGATGCTTTGATTAAAATTAAAACTTCCGTTACTCTGCTGATTCTGTGTTAAATTTGGGTTCTTGGTTTTATCAATATTTCCAGAAAATGTAAGTTCTGCAGCACCCTGTGGACGAATATCCACTGTATTACCACCAAAAATTCTATTAAATGATTCACCCCCTATTTGTCTTTTAGGGTCTGACCCATCTATACCTTCACTAAATAAATTTGCTTGAACTTTTTGTCGCCAATAATTTTTAATTTGCTGATTAAACAACCACTGTTTATAAGTAGACTCACTCATAAAGGTAGGGCGCTGTAGATTAAGACTTCCAACAGACTTCTGAAAAGTAAAACTTCTATTTTCAGCACTGTAATCAACCGATTCATCAAAATTTTCTGGAGCACTAAAAAGCATTTGCGGGTAAGGTAATCCCACAGTATCATTTTGAGCCTTCACATAACTAGTGCAAAGGCATAAAACAAAACAAATTAAAAATATATTTATCGAGGCTCTACTGGGCTTCACTTACATCTGCTTTAAAGCTTTTTTTACCAGTTCCTCAACTTCCATATCTGGCGTTTCATCCAATAGTTTATCTATCATTTTGTGAACCGCTTTCATTGGGAAGCCAAGAACTTCTAGTGCAGATAACGCTTCTTCTCTATTTCTATTGCCAGATTTAAGAGTGATTTCAATATTATCAAATGCTTTAAGCATTTTATCTTTCAAGTCAAGAATAATTCGCTGGGCAGTTTTGGCTCCAATTCCTTTAACAGAGGTTATTAGTGCTGTATTTTCACTCACGATAGCATCTCTAATTTCTTCTGGTAACATAGACGACAATATAACTCTTGCAGTTGAAGCTCCTACACCCGACACTGATATTAATAATCTAAATATTTGACGTTCCAATTTATTGTGAAAACCATATAGTGTGTGAGAATCTTCCTTGATCACAAGATGTGAATACAACTTACAAGACTCCGATTCTCCCAACTTAGAATAGGTGTTTAAAGATATGTTAAGCAAATAACCTACACCATTACACTCAATAACAACGTATGCTGGATTAAGCTCAACTAGTCTTCCTTGAATATGTGTAATCATGTTTTAACAGCTTTAGGTACTTGGTACTAAACAACATTAAATATCGCTATTCGTCAGTATTTTTATTAAGAACCACAAACATACAAAAAGAAAAATGGCTGTTATTTCTTCCGGAAAATGAATTTCATGAAATCGGACTTCTTTTTGCAAAATACATTCTAACATTAAAAGAATACAATGTTATATACTTAGGAGATGATTTACCTATTGAAACATTGACTGGCGTAGCTGAAAAACATCAAGTTGATAATGTTTTACTGTTTTTACTTGCCAACCCCTCAATCAAAATGTTTGAAACTCATCTTCAAAAATGCTTGAATATATTCCCAAATAGTCAAATATATGTTGTCACATCAAATTCTAAATTAAATCCTGATACACTTAATACTTCTAAAATTAATCTTATTCACGACTTAGATGGTTTTATTGAATTACTTGCCAATTCTAATTAATTGTAATTTATCTCATAAAATATTTTAGAAAACAGATTATATTAAGAAATATCGCTCCACTGAATTTTATTGTGGTGCGCCCTCACATATTCTTTTTTTACTAAACGGTTTGAATCAGAAGATAAATCCGGATCGTCAGTTAGAATTTCTTTGGCAGTTTTTCTAGCAAATTGCAATATTTTAGAATCCTTAGACAAATCCCCCAATTTTAAATTTAGAAGTCCACTTTGTCGGGTCCCCATAATATCTCCAGGGCCCCTGAGTTTTAAATCTGCATTAGCTATTTCAAAACCATCTTGTGTCTGTACCATGGTTTTAATTCTAAATTTTGCATCAGGACTCAACTTAGAATCGCTCATTAAGATACAGTAAGACTTTTCTGCACCACGACCTACTCTACCTCTCAATTGGTGCAATTGAGATAAACCAAAACGCTCTGCACTCTCAATTACCATCACTGAAGCATTAGGCACGTTAACACCTACTTCTATAACCGTAGTAGCCACCATAATATGAGTTTCACCTTTAACAAATCGCGCCATTTCAGCTTCTTTATCGTCGGATTTCATTCGCCCATGTACAACTGAAACCTGAAATTGTGGCCTCGGAAAATGCCTACAAATACTTTCATAGCCATCCATTAAATCTTTATAATCTAAAGTATCGCTCTCCTCTATTAAAGGGTAAACTATATAAACTTGACGACCTAACTCGATTTCTTTCTTTAGGAAATGAAAAAGTGACAAACGGTGTTTATCAGTTTTATGAAGCGTCGTAATAGGCTTTCTACCTGGGGGGAGTTCATCAATTACCGAAATATCTAAATCGCCGTAAACCGTCATAGCCAAGGTTCTTGGAATAGGTGTTGCGGTCATGACTAAAACATGAGGAGGCCTGTCATTTTTTTTCCACATCTTTGATCGCTGTGAAACACCAAATCGGTGTTGTTCATCAATAATAGCAATTCCTAAGTTTTTATACTTCACCTTATCTTCCAAAAGCGCATGTGTTCCAACAAGAATATCCAATTCACCAGACTCTAAAGCTTCATGTATTTCACGTCTGCGAGCGGTTTTTGTAGACCCAGTAAGTAATGCCATATTCATTCCTACAGCATTTACCATTTCTTCTAAACCTTGAAAATGTTGTGTGGCTAAAATTTCTGTTGGTGCCATTAAACAAGCTTGAAAACCATTGTCTTTAGCCATCAACATCACCATTAATGCCACAATTGTTTTTCCAGAACCCACATCGCCCTGCACCAATCGATTCATCTGTTTACCCGAAGACACATCCATGCGAATTTCTTTTAGCACACGCTTTTGAGCATTTGTCAATTCAAAGGGCAATTGCTCCTTATAAAACGAATTAAAATGGTCTCCGATATTCGAAAATGGGTACGATAAATTAATTTTTTTTCGGTGTTGTTTCATTTTAAACAAGCCCAACTGAATAAAGAAAAATTCTTCGAACTTCAATCTTCTAATAGCTTGAGCTAAAAGAACATCAGATTTTGGAAAATGAATATTTAATAAGGCATCTCTCTTTGATATCAGCTTGTATTCTTTTTGAATTTCTGGCGAAAGTGTTTCAGGTATCACCTTTGAAACTTGTTCTAATAATCCATGCATTAATTTTGCGATACCTTTTGAGTGTAAAAACTTACTTGAAAGCTTTTCTGTTGATGGGTACACACCTTGCATAGCTGTTACCAAACTCTTTTTATAAGCTTCTATTGTTTCAATCTCTGGATGAGAAATACTAAAAACACCTTTATACAATGTAGGCTTTCCAAAAACCACAATTTGCTCATTTCTTTTAAGTGATTTCTTAATCCATGACACACTTTTAAACCAAACAAGTTCCATAGAAGAAGTCTCATCTTCAAACACAGCTTTCAATCGTTTTTTCCGACCTACACCTTCTTCCCTAAGACGAATGATTTTCCCAATTATTTGAACATCAGCCAAATCATGTTTTAATTCATTTATCTTATAAAACTGCGTTTTATCGATATAACGAAATGGATAGAGCTCAAGTAAATCTCGATAAGAAAATATATGCAACTCTTTTTGCAAAACCTCAGCACGTTGAGGCCCAACCCCTTTCAGGAATTCTATGGGCGTATCAAGCATGTGAGGATTTCGAGACATAAATAAATTTTATCAAATGTAAGTTTTCAAAAGATGAGTTCAAAAACACACATTGATTTTGAAAGTAATTTTAGTAGATTTGAAATAAATTTATAACAAATTAGCACTAATCTATGAATGCAACTCCTTCACGAATCTTTGAATTGGCAGAGTTCACACGTCAAAACTTCAACAAAAAAGATGTTTTAGCAGGAAAACAAGACGGCATTTGGCGGAAATATTCAGCTGAAGAATATGTAAATACAACCAATGCTATTGGATATGGACTGTTAAATATAGGTATGGATAGAGGCGATAAAATCGCTGTAATTTCTGCAAACCGTCCAGAATGGAGTTTGGTTGACATGGGGATTAATAAAATTGGTGCGATCAATGTTCCAATATATCCTAACATTACGACGACAGACTATGAGTACATTATAAAAGATGCTGGCGTTAAAATTCTTTTTGTAGGCTCTGAAGAAATTTTCGAAAAAGTACACATGCTTGTCGATAAAATCGACGTCCTTGAAGCCATTTATGCTTTTGATGAAATTGAAGGTGCTAAAGACTGGAATGATTTAATTAAAGATGGTAATTCAAACCCTCAAGCTTCAAAAATGAAAGCCAATCAATTGGAGGTCAAATCATCTGACCTTTTTACACTCATCTACACTTCCGGCACAACTGGAAATCCTAAAGGAGTTATGCTTTCTCACGAAAATCTTTACTCTCAATTTGCTGGTCTAAAAGATTCTCTTCCATTAGATAACACAGACACTGCAATTAGCTTTCTTCCGTTATGTCATGTCTTTGAAAGAGTAGTTGAATACTACTATCTGTTCAGAGGGACATCTATTTATTACGCAGAAAGTATTGAAAAAATTGGAGATAATTTAAAAGAAATTAAACCAACAGTAATGCCTACAGTTCCAAGATTACTTGAAAAAGTATACGATAAAATTGTTGCTAAAGGCTCAGAATTAACTGGACTTAAGAAAAACCTTTTCTTTTGGGCACTAAACTTAGGTTTAAAACATGAACTGGATGGTAAAAATGGCTGGTGGTATGAAACACAATTAAAATTAGCTAATAAACTTATCTTTAGTAAATGGAGAGAAGCTGTTGGAGGAAATATGAAATACATCTTTTCTGGTGCAGCGGCTCTTCAACCTAGACTTGCGCGCGTATTTACAGCCGCTCAAATGCCGGTATTTGAGGGTTATGGTCTCTCTGAAACTTCCCCTGTAATATCTGTTAACACACCCGAGCCAGGAGGTAAATATTACGGTACGGTAGGGAAAGTTATGGCTGGTGTAGAAGTTAAATTTGGTGATGATGGCGAGATTTTATGTAAAG
>TARA_B100001093_G_scaffold518564_1_pt1 | contig 11912 bp, 9 predicted proteins | sample TARA_B100001093 | Tara Oceans TARA_B100001093 (sample SAMEA2623116) | marine metagenome | biome: marine biome (ENVO:00000447); feature: surface water layer (ENVO:00002042); material: "saline water (ENVO:00002010), including plankton (ENVO:xxxxxxxx)" | depth 5 m
TGTCTAAATCAGCTGCTGGTGTAAGCGCTACAAACGGTTTGTTGACTGATCTAAATTTATTTTAATTATTATTGGACTTGTTATAATTTTATGGAGTTATCTAAACGTTAGATTTCTTTTCCTTGTTCATTATGAATAAGTCGTGCCTTCCATTCTTCCGGTAATGTTGGGCATATGTTGTGTTTTCCAAACCATTTGTAACGGTTTCTAGCAATCATTTTGTACACAAAGTCTCTTAAGCTTTTTGGGAAAATAAATAGGAGGGCAGCAAGTTTATAAATACCACCTATAAGTATAAGGCTTTTTATGACTGCAGTGGAGTAGTGATATTTATTTCCTTTGTGAACAAGAATAACCGAGTCTTGTTTGTCCTCATTTTTAAACGCGTCAAGTAAACCAATTTTAAATTGATTTTTCCGATCTCTATTAATAATGAATCTCATAGACTTATTGCATAAAACACATAGGCCATCATAATAAAGTATAGTTTGTTCCATTTTTAATAGATACAAATTTTAGCATGAACTGATTCGTTTGCTTTTGTTCTTATTTTAACAAAGTAGAATCCGCTTTCTAAGTGTGATAGATTGATTGTTTTTTTAGCTGGGCTTTTAAAGCTTAATTTACCTTCAATATTGTATACCTCAATATTGCTAAGTGATTCAGTATGGTCTAGCTGAATAATTCCTTTTGAAGGGTTTGGGTAAATTTTAATTTGGTTTGATACTGTTTCAGGAATCGAAATGTCTGTATTATCCCCCCATAATAAATGAACACCACCCGTGTATATTCCTATCAGCATATCATTCCATCCGTCGTTATTTAGGTCGTAGACAGCAGGAGCACTTCTGATGCCTTTTGAATAGAGAATTATGTTATCTGATATTTCCTCAAAGCTGCCATCTAAATTGTCGTCAATATTTGTGTAGTGAAATAATGGCCCCTTTTCTGTACCTACAAACAATTCATAACCATATTCTCCATCTATCATTGTCGGCGAGGTGTAGGCTGTTCCGTATACAGAATCTGTTAGATTAATGTTGCCAAATTGTTCGTTTGCAAGTACAAAATTTGCTTCGGAAGGTGTGCCTTCATTGTTGTAATGAAATATTTGCCCTTGACGCGATCCTATGATAAGATCTAGGTCACCATCTCTATCAAGGTCTATTAAAAATGGACTAGCAAAACTACCTACATCAATATCAAAATATTCTATGGTATTAATGAAGAAATTAGAGGTACTATTAAAATAAATGTTGTTTAAAAGGTGTATTTTACCATTTGAGTCACCAACAATCATGTCTTGATCACCATCACCATCAAGATCTCCAAAAGTAGGTATAATATTGTTTTCAAAATTTAAGGTCCCTAAATCTGAGAAGTCATCCGTTACCCATTCAAATTCTGGATTGCTAGCATCTCCAATATTTTCATAAAGTGCCAATTGAGAATTATAATTACCACTTTCAGTGTAGTAACCATAATTAGCAACAATAATATCCATTAAACTATCATTGTTGTAGTCAAAAAAAACAGGATGGGCACCAGAACCTACTTCAATCATTTGGTCTAGTAATGCATTCCTTGCGATTAAGTTCAAATTAACGGATTCATCAGCTGCTTGATTTTTATAGAACCAGATGTTTTCAAAATTGTGAGATACATTATCCCCATTAGGAGCAACAATAAGATCTTTTTTAGTATCGTTGTCAAAATCAAAGTAAAACGCTGCAGGAAACCTTGATATATTAACACTTACAGAATAGTTTGGAAATGCTGTATCTTGATTAATCATTAAAGCATTTTCTGAAGAAGCACTGTTCTCAAGCATGACAATGTTGTCGAAAGTAATATCGCCCAAAAGAAGCTCAAAATAACTATCGTCATTTAGGTCTAGTGCTGAAAGTGTTGATCCTGAATGTTTAGGTTCTGTAGAATTTAAGCTATTGGTTATAAATTCAGAGTTGTTAGTCTCTGTATTATTCGGTTCAGTAAAATTAGAGTTGTTAAATTGCATGCCGCTTGAATGATTATCGCCAGTAAACAGATCTTCACAATCATAAAGTGTGACAGAATTATTAGAAAAATTCTCACTAAAATCTCCCCAGCATTCATCTTCAAGTTCAAAATTTAAACTGTCACATGTGCCAAAATTTTCTTTGGAGTTGTTTTTATGCCACTCAACATGGCTTCCTATAATACCAAATGTAAGGATGTCGAGGTCTCCATCATAATCTATGTCTCCAATATGAGGGATGTCTACTGAACTGACATATAAATTCGTAGGGCCACTTCCTCTATCTGTTAAAATAGTTCCAATTAATTGAAAGTTAAAATCTTCATCTATACTTGTATTTTTGTATACCCTAATCCCTCCGTTGTGGGAGGAGAATATATCCATTTTGTTGTCACAGTTGTAGTCTCTTAATAAGACCCAATCTTCAAGTTCTGGGAATTTTAAATTATGCTCTGGTGCATAGTGATAATCTACTATACCCTCTGTTCCATTATTGATGAAGCAGTTTATTTGATCACCATTTTTATCAAAAATCATTAAATCTAGTATGTTATCATTGTTGAGGTCAATAGGAGAAAATTGAGGTACGTTTGCTCCGCCTGCCCAAGGGTTTACCAATTCGACTCCGTTTTTCTTTACAACGATGTCTTGAGATTGTTGAAAGCCTTGTTGAGCAAAGATTCCAAAAGATAGACAAAGTGTAAATTTAATGAGTAGTAATTTTTTCATCTGATGTATTTATGTCGAATATGTTTGCTAATCTACAAGAATTGTACCTATATGACTCTATAATACTTCTAAATAAATTGTGTTTATTTTATTGAAAGTTTATATTTGTCAGCCTTAAATAATCGACTATAAAAGAAATAGATATGCACAACAAAGGATTTACTAAGTTTTTAGCAGTTGTATTTGCATTAATTTGTACATACCAGCTTGCGTTTACATGGATGGTGAAAAGTGTGGAGAGTGATGCTAAAGCCTTCGCTAATGGAGATTACAAGATAGAACAAGCCTATCTTGATTCTATAGCCTCTGAAGAGTTGTATTTTGGATATACTTACAAGGAATGTCAAGAACAAGAGCTTAATTTAGGTCTTGACTTAAAAGGTGGTATGAATGTGACTCTTGAAGTTTCGGTTGGAGATATTTTAAAGATTTTAGCTAATAAGTCTTCAGATGCTACTTTTAATCAGGCTATTGATAGAGCAAATCAAAAACAAAGTGATTCTCAAAACAACTATATTGATGATTTTGTTTCTGCTTTTAATGAAGTCAATGAAGAGAATCAAACCAATGTTTTATTGTCATCACCTCGTATTTTTGGTCACAGAAACATGTTAAATAAATTTAGCTTAAAAGCTCCAAATGATGAGGTGATTGCTGTAGTTCGAGAAGAACTTAAAGGCGCTATAGATCGTGCGTTTTCTGTTCTACGTGCTCGTATAGATAAGTTTGGTGTTGTACAGCCAAATATTCAGCAACTTGAGCAGGAAGGACGTATCTTGGTTGAATTACCAGGTGTAAAAGATCATGAACGTGTAAAACGTTTATTGCAAAGTACAGCCCAATTAGAGTTTTGGGAAACGACAAGTGTTCAGGAGTTACAGTTATTTTTAACCAATGTAGCAACCTTAGTTAAGGTAGAACAAGATGCTCAAGAAGATGCTCAAGAATCAGAAACCGAAGATTTTCTTCTAGACGCAGATTCATTATTACTAGATTCTGCAAATACAAAAGTTAATCCTTTCTATGAGTTAATGAATGTTCAATATGCATTTGGCGCTCGTATTGGGGTGGTTCTAGTTGAAGATACTGCCAAGGTGAATGAAATTATGAGTCGTGAAGATATTCGTTCATTATTGACTGGTGATTTAAGAAATACAAAATTCTTATGGTCTGCTAAACCCTTAGTCGTTTCTGGAGAAGAAGTAGGTTTAGAGTATGTTGCTATTAAATCTAATAGAGATGATCTTGCTCAGTTAGGAGGCGATGTGATTGTTGATGCAAATTCTGAGATTGATCCAACTGGTTCTGTTAATGTTAGTATGAGAATGAATGCTCAAGGTGCAAAGAAATGGAAGAAAATAACTGAGAATAATATTGATCGTCAGGTGGCGATTGTTCTAGATAATTATGTGTATTCATTTCCTACAGTAAACGATGTAATTCCTAATGGAAGTTCAAGTATATCTGGTAACTTCACTGTAGAGGAAGCGGAAGATTTATCAAATATATTAAAGGCAGGTAAATTGCCTGCTCCAGCAAAAATAATTCAGTCTGAAATTGTTGGTCCATCTTTGGGAGCAGAAGCAATTAGTGCAGGTTTCACATCTTTTGCAATTGCATTATTGATTGTCTTAATTTATATGATTTTTTATTATCAAACAGCAGGATGGGCTGCAAATTTTGCACTCGTACTAAATATTCTATTCATATTTGGTGTGTTGGCTTCTTTAGGGGCTGTATTATCATTACCAGGTATTGCAGGTATTGTGTTAACGATTGGTATGGCTGTTGATGCAAACGTATTAATATATGAGCGTATTCGTGAAGAATTACGCATGGGTAAAGGAATGAAATTAGCTATTTCTGATGGTTATAATAATGCTTATGCTGCTATTATTGATGCTAACGTTACGACCTTATTAACAGGTGTTATTCTTTACACATTTGGTACAGGACCTATTAAAGGATTTGCTACCACATTGATTATTGGTATCATTACTTCATTATTTGCTGCAATCTTTTTGACGCGTCTTGTTTTTGAATCTAAAATGGAGGCTAAAAAGTCAATTAAGTTTGCTTCAAATTTCACAAAAGGTTGGTTTGCAAATTCGGCTATTGCATTTTTATCAAAACGCAAAAAAGCTTATATCTTTTCAACTTTACTACTAGTTTTAGGTATTGCATCGCTTTCAACAAGAGGATTAAATCAAGGTGTTGACTTTGTAGGAGGTAGAACTTATGTTGTACGTTTTGATCAGGATGTAGTTACTCAGAATGTTCGTTCATCTTTGGCTACTCCTTTAGAAACAGCTCCTGAAGTGAAAACATTTGGTAAAGCAAACCAAGTTAAAATTACCACTAAATTCATGATTGATGAAAAAGCTTCAGATGAAGTGGTAGATGCTAAGTTAATTGAAGGGCTTAGTACTCTAGGGGCAAATTATGAAGTCATGAGCTCTCAGCTTGTTGGACCAACTATTGCAGATGATATTAAACAATCAGCTGTATGGGCAGTCTTGTTTTCATTGGTTGTTATCTTTGTGTACATATTGATTCGATTCCGAAAAATGTCTTATTCTATAGGTGCCGTTGCAGCAGTATTTCACGATGTCTTAATTGTATTGGCTCTTTTCTCTATTCTGTATGGTAGGTTGCCATTTTCTTTAGAAATAGATCAAGCATTTATTGCGGCTATTTTAACGGTAATCGGATATTCTCTTAACGATACTGTAGTTGTATTTGATAGAGTTCGTGAATATTTTGGTATTAAGTCTGGTTCTAGAGATGAAATTGTAGATGCCGCACTAAATAGTACTTTAAGCCGTACTATAAATACCTCACTTACAACATTTTTTGTGTTATTAATTATTTTCTTATTTGGAGGTGAAGTTATTCGAGGGTTCATGTTCGCATTAATGATAGGGGTTGTTGTAGGTACTTACTCATCATTATTTATTGCGACACCAATTATGGTAGACTCGCTAAAAAAAGAAGATGACAAATAATGGTCTTATTTTAAGATATAAATGAAAGTCCTGCATTTGCAGGACTTTTTTTTATTTTTGTGTTATGGAAAGCAGTTTTTTATTTTTAAATTTTTTGGGAACAGGTGAATTTATATTAATAGCATTTGTTTTTCTTTTGCTCTTTGGTCCTGATAAGATTCCAGGACTCGCACGTAATTTGGGAAAGGGAATACGTAGAATTAAAGATGCTAGTAATGACATTAAACATGAAATTCATGAAAGTTCAAAGAGTTTAGATTCGGTGGGTTCTGAAATTAAGAATGATATTGAAGAACTCCATGAAGTAACTCAGTCTGTAAAAAGACATGTTAAAACAACTTTAGATAAATAGCTGGTGGATATTTTTTACCTAATTATTGGATTGATTGTACTCGTTTTAGGCGGGGAGTTTCTAATTAGAGGTGCTATTCCTTTAGCAGTTCGAATGAAAGTTTCGATGGTCGTAGTAGGTCTGACAGTAGTTTCTTTTGCCACTTCAGCACCTGAGCTTATTGTTAGTATTTATTCTGCATTAACTGGTCATTCTGATATCGCATTAGGTAATGTAATCGGTTCTAATATTGCAAATATTACACTTGTTTTAGGTGTAACTGCTCTTATTTTTCCTTTAGGTTTTCAGAAGAGACTATACCGCTTTGACCTTCCAGTGATGCTTTTTGCGTCAGCCCTTTTTGGTGTTTTTTTATATTCAGACTCTGGTTTAAACTTTTTTGAAGGCTTTTGTTTCGTTATTATTCTTTGTTTTCTAACAATTTATTTGATTTGTTACTCTCAAAATAATGACAATGTGAGTTTCGATAAAAATATCCAAAATACCTCTTTAGTTAAGATGTTACTGTATATTGTTTTTGGGGTTGGGTGTTTGTATTTAGGCTCTAATTGGCTTGTAGATGGAGCAGCAGGAATTGCTCGTTCTTATGGGGTTAGTGAAAGAATAATTTCTGTTTCAATAATATCTTTTGGGACATCTGTTCCTGAGTTTGCAGCTTCAGTTATCGCAGCATTAAAAAAAGAAAAAGATTTATCTATTGGTAATTTAATAGGTTCTAATATTTTTAATGTTTTCGCTGTTTTAGGAATAACTTCTATGATTCAGCCTATTCAAGTTATAGATAAGGGTTTGATTAATAATGATTTGTTGTGGATGTTTAGCCCTGCATTACTTCTTTATCCATTAATGTTTTTCTTTCATAAAAGGCATATTGGACGCATAGAAGGTTCTATTTTATTTATCTTTTACATGACTTATATCTTTTTACTTTTTTAGTGTTGAAAAATTTTTATAAAATTTTTTAATATTTTGAACACATTAAGGTTTGAATTTTATATTTGTGAACATGTATCCACTTAATTTTTTACAAAATATTTATTTTTAAACTCTTATGAAAACAAAATTAGAATACATCTGGTTAGATGGTTATGTTCCAACTCAGAACATGAGAAGTAAAACAAAGGTAGTTGAAAATTTCGGAGGGAAATTAGAAGACTGTCCAATGTGGTCTTTTGATGGGAGTTCTACGAAACAAGCCGAAGGTGGCTCCTCTGATTGTTTATTAAAACCAGTTGCTATTTATCCCGATCCAGAACGAATTAATGGCTTTTTGGTGATGACAGAAGTATTGAATGCTGATGGAACTCCTCATGAGTCTAATGCCCGTGCAATGATTGATGACGATGATAATGATTTTTGGTTCGGATTTGAACAAGAATATTTCATCATGGATAAGGATACTCAATTGCCTTTAGGTTTCCCTGTAGGTGGTTATCCGGGTCCACAAGGAATGTATTATTGTTCTGTAGGTGGAAGAAACACACATGGCCGAGATTTTGTTGAAGAACATGCAGATCTTTGTATTGATGCTGGGATTAATTTTGAAGGGATTAATCAGGAGGTAGCTTCTGGTCAGTGGGAATTTCAATTGTTTGCCAAAGGTGCTAAGAAAGCAGGAGATGAGATCTGGGTAGCACGTTACTTGTTAGATCGATTAACAGAAAAATACGGTTATTATATTGAATACCATCCAAAGCCTATTAAGGGTGATTGGAATGGTTCTGGTATGCATGCAAACTTCTCTAATACACTTCTTAGAACTTGTGGCTCACAAGAGATTTATGAAAAGGTATGTGAAGCTTTTAGGCCAGTTGTGAAAGAACATATTTCAGTTTATGGTGATCATAATGAACAGCGCTTAACTGGTTTACATGAAACTGCTTCTATTAATGATTTTAGTTATGGTGTTTCTGATCGTGGTGCCTCAATAAGAATCCCTATTATTACTGTTGAAAATGGTTGGAAAGGTTGGTTAGAAGATCGCCGACCTGCTTCAAATGGTGATCCATATAAAATTGCCGGTAGAATTGTAAAGACAGTAAAGAAAGCTAATATTTAATATGATCTTATTTGTTTAAAAAAGCACCAATTTTGGTGCTTTTTTAGTTATGATAAGCTTATAATGTATTCTATGAGCAGACATACTTATAAGTATGCCTTTTTTATTTGCTTTATTTTTAGTTATTTTAGCAATCTTTTGCATCTTGTTTGCAATTAGAATTTAACATTCAAATTATTAATTTGATCACATGAGATTTAACAGGATAATATTTTTATTTTTTGTAACGTTAACTGTTACTTTAAACTCTTTTGGACAAGGTAGACAGCTTAAGAAAGCTGATGCAGCTTTTGAACAATATGAATTCGCTAGAGCGATGGATTACTATAAGAGAGCTTATTCAAAGTCGTCTGATAAAATTCAGAAGATAGGAATGAGTTTTCGTATGGCTGAATGCGCTCGTAAAATTGGTAATTACAGACTAGCTGAAAGTTACTATAAGAGAACTATTAAGATGCGTTACGATGACCCTATAGCAATATATTATTTGGGAATGATGCAACGAAATATAGCTTCAAATAAAACTGCGGAAAAAGCAGTAAGTAAGTATAATGAAGCTATTAAAAGTTTTCAACAGTACCAAGAAAAAGTGCCTGAAGATCTTAGAGCTCAAGAAGCTATTGTGGCTTGTGAATTAGCTATTGATTGGACAGAAAATCCTTCTCGTTATGCGGTTACAAACATGAAAAAAATCAACTCTAAGTCCGATGACCGTATGCCCTGTTTTGGAGATAAAAAACAAACCAGCCTTTATTTTACAACTGCAAGAAAGGGTGTTAATGGTCGTAAGTTAAGTGCTCAAACAGGTCAATACTTTACCGATATATGGGTTACAGAAATAGAGAAACAGAAAAAGAAAAAGAAAGGCAAGAAGTCTAAGCCTAGATGGAAAGAGCCCGTATCTTATGGTGATTATAAAGGGGTTAATGACCCTTTAAGTACTAAATTTGACGAAGGAGCGGTTACTTTTGATGACAAATTTAAAGTCATGTATTTTAACCGATCAATTATGAAAAAAAGAGAATCTCATTCTCCTCGTATATATCAATTTGAACAAAAAGGAAATGACGGTTCTGAGGCAGTTGAAATTAATATCCCTGTTGATTCAAATTACATGGTTATTCATCCATGTATTGTAGAAAATGGAAAAGTGCTTTATTTTGTTTCTGACATGCCTGGAGGTTATGGAGATTTAGATATTTGGAGGTCAGAATATAACAAAAGAGATGATTCTTGGGGAGAACCTGAAAATTTAGGTCCTGAAGTCAATACAGAAGACCAAGAAATGACACCATTTTTACACAAAAATGGAACCCTTTATTTTGCTTCCAAAGGTCATGTAGGAATGGGAGGTTTCGATATCTTTAGAGCTACCAAGAGACCTAGTGGTCAGTTTGGTAAAGTGAAGAATATGAAATTCCCAATAAATTCATCTTACGATGATTTTGGTGTTGTGTTCTCTGGTAATGATGCTATAAATGGATTCTTTACATCTAACAGAAAAGGTGGTCGAGGTGGTGATGATATTTATGAGACCAAGTTGGCAGACTTAGAGTTTATTATGGAAGGTATCCTGACCGATGAAGAAACAAATGAACCATTACAAGGTGTTTCTGTTCATATTGAAGGTTCTGATGGTAATTCTTTCGATGCCATTACTAATAAAAGCGGCTTTTTTGAGTTCGGAGACGAAGTAATTAAACAGGGTGTTGAGTATGATGTGACCTATGAGAAAGATCCATACATTCCACTTTCAGATACAGTTACGACCCAAAACTTAACCATTCATGACTTTGAAGTTACTGATGAAGGATTCTTGTATACCATTGTCGTTGATTTGGCAATGAAAGTTTACCGTTTACCTATCGTATTGCCTCGAATTGAATATGATTTAGGTAGCGCTGAGCTTCGTGATTTAGCGATGAAAGATCTTGATAATCTGGTTGAGGTTTTACAGACTAACCCTGATTTGAGAATACAATTACGTTCACATACCGACTTTAGAAGTAGTGATGAATTTAATGATGATTTGTCTTTAAAAAGAGCTCAAGCTTGTGTTGATTACCTGATACAAAATGGTATTGATGAATCTAGACTTGAGCCTGTTGGAATGGGAGAGATTGAGCCGCTTATTTTAACAGAAGATCGAAATGGTTTTATGAAAGGCGATGAGTTTACACAAGAATTTATTGAAGGTCTTCGTTCGAGAAGAAAACGCGAGTTGGCGCATCAAATGAACCGACGAACCGACTTTAAACAAATTGAGTCTGATCCTGAAGATGCAAAACTTTATGGTGAATATTAGACCCATTAAACAATAAGAAAATGCATCCCTCATTCATGTGGGATGCTTTTTTATTTAAGTATATTTGCTTCAAATTAACCAACATCGTTCTACCTTTGAGTAATACAGATAGATACATGCTGCGTGGTGTTTCGGCATCTAAAGAAGACGTTCATAATGCAATTAAGGATGTTGATAAGGGCTTGTTTCCCAAAGCATTCTGTAAAATTGTTCAAGATCGTTTAACAGGAGATGATGCGTATTGTATTGTGATGCATGCAGATGGCGCTGGTACCAAATCTTCTTTAGCATATATGTATTGGAAAGAAACAGGAGATGTTTCTGTTTGGAAGGGTATTGCTCAAGATGCGCTTGTTATGAATATTGATGACCTACTTTGTGTTGGAGCTGTTGATAATATTTTAGTTTCATCTACCATTGGTCGAAATAAAAATTTAATTCCTGGCGAAGTCATTTCTGAGATTATCAATGGAACAGAAGAGTTGCTTTCTGATTTGCGTTCTCAAGGCGTAGAGATCTATTCTACTGGAGGGGAAACAGCAGATGTTGGTGATTTGGTTCGAACCATTATCGTAGATTCTACCGTTACGGCTCGAATGAAGCGTTCTGATGTGATTTCTAATCATAATATTGTTGGAGGTGAAGTGATCGTTGCTTTATCATCTTCTGGTCAATCTACTTATGAAAAAGCTTACAATGGCGGTATGGGGTCTAATGGATTAACCTCTGCCCGTCATGATGTTTTTCATAAAGCATTGGCTAAAAAATATCCAGAAAGCTTTGATGCTTCTGTTCCTAATGATTTGGTTTATTCTGGTGCCGTTTCCTTAACAGATGCAGTTGATGGTGTTTCTGTTGATGCCGGTAAATTAGTGCTGTCGCCAACACGTACTTATGCACCCATTATAAAGAAAATGTTAGAGAGTCATAGAAAACACATACATGGAATGGTTCATTGCAGTGGTGGGGCGCAAACAAAAGTGTTACACTTTGTAGATGATGTACATGTTATTAAAGATAATATGTTTGATGTGCCACCGTTGTTTAAACTTATTCAAGAGCAATCGGGAACCAATTGGAAAGAGATGTATAAGGTCTTTAACATGGGACACCGCATGGAAATATACATCAATGAGGAACATGCCGATGATATCATAAACATCTCTAAAGAATTTGGTGTAGACGCCAAAATTATTGGACGTGTAGAGCAAAACAAAGGAAAGAAATTAACCATTAAAAGCCCTTACGGCGAATACGTTTATTAATATGGCATTACTAGATAAATTAGCAATGATAAAACTTCGTTTCGATGATGTTGCACAGCAAATCATAGAACCTGAGGTGATTGCTGACATGAAGCGTTATGTGAAATTGAATAAGGAATATAAAGACCTTATGCCTATAATGGATGCTTATAAAGCTTATAAAACGGTTTGTGATAATAT
>TARA_B100001093_G_scaffold391021_1_pt1 | contig 11911 bp, 12 predicted proteins | sample TARA_B100001093 | Tara Oceans TARA_B100001093 (sample SAMEA2623116) | marine metagenome | biome: marine biome (ENVO:00000447); feature: surface water layer (ENVO:00002042); material: "saline water (ENVO:00002010), including plankton (ENVO:xxxxxxxx)" | depth 5 m
TATAAAACTGTCATCAATTTCAGAGATGGTATTCAGGTTGATACTGATGACCTGATATCTAATAACGGTCTGGTCGGTATTGGTAGTACCATTCCTAGACAACAACTCGATGTTCGAGGTAATGTAATTGTTGCTGGTGTATCAGAGTTTAATAATGTAAAAGTTACTGGAGTTACTACATTTTTCAATGTTGTAAATGTCGCCAGTGGGTCATCAATAGGAATTGGTACAACAGTTCCACAAGAGTCTTTCCAAGTTGGTGTAGGTAGTACGGGAGCAACTATAAGTCTTGGTGGTACTATAATAGCACAAAAGTTTATAGGAGATGGATCAGAATTAACTGGTATTCCTGCATCAGTATGGGTTAATCCTGGTGCTGGTAATACAATATACTCTACAAAAATTGTTGGTATAGGAACAACATTAACAAGAGATAGTGCTGGTTTTGGAGTAGGATATGAAATATACATGGATCCTGTTTCAGGTGTCGGTACATTTGAAGGTATAGTAACTAAAAATATAACAGTCACAAATAGTACAGGTGCAGGACAGGGTAATGTTAATGCAGATGTTGGTACATTCTCAACTGTAACGGCAACTACAAATATAATTGCCCCTACCTTTATTGGTACTGTTACAAATGCAACAAGATCAGTAGTAGCAGCAGGTCTGACTGATTCACCTAATGTTGCTGTTAATTATATTAATGGTGTTGGTGGTACATTTACTGGTATAACTAGCTTCCAAACACTTAGAATTAGTGGTGGAGTTATTGGTGAGGCAGGAGTTATCACTGCTACTACCTTTAGTGGTAGTGCCACTACTGCTCAAAATGCAGCAGTAGCATATGGAATCGCTGGTGATCCTGACATTCAGGTAGATAAATTAACTGTTAATGGCACTACACCTACCACCATCAAAGGTACTGGTGTTAGTACAATTGGTTCAGTTCTTAATGTTGGTGAGTTCTTAGGAGTAGGTAATACAACAGCAGCTTCTGGTCAAGCAGGAGGATTTATTGGTACTGTTAGAATATCTGAAGGAGATTTAATACTTGGTGGTAGTATATCAATTGGTGGTAGTCTTGTAGGTACTGTACCTCTTGGTGGTACGCAAGAAATTAATGAATTAATTGTTGGTGCTGGTTTATCTGTTGCTGGTGTATCCACATTTACTGGATCTGTAACTGGTGGTGCTGACTTCAATGTATCAGGAACTGTTGTTGGTAATGAACTTGAAGCAGATGATAGTATCCTTGCTGGTGGTGGTATAACTTGTGGTAGTGGAATTGTTGCTGGTACTACTGTTGCTGGTTCATCAATAAGCGTTCTTAATGGTGGTGGAATCATCATTGGTAGTGGTATCACTATGAATGGTGCTATTGAGGGTGTTACTGATATAGTAATGAATGGAAATCTTAGTGGTATGTCTTCGATTGCTGCTAGTGGTGAAATTACTGGTGTTACTGATATTTCTGCATCTGGACAACTTAGTGGTATTACTACCATAGCTATGGCAGGTGCTGGTGAGTTTAGTGGTGTTAATAGAATAACTGGTATTGGTTCTATTGTTGGTAATGGGCAATTTGTTACAACTTCAATTATATCTGCTGGTCATTTAAGAGGTGAGTTAATTGATCAAACTCCTGCTGGTATAGCAACATTAGGTACAGTAAATTGTTCTGTTCTTAATGTAAATACTGGTGGTAAATTTGACTTTAATAATGCTACTGGAATTGTCTCTTGTGTTTCTATTAATGCACCTGAGGGGTTAAGTACATTTGCTAATGTTCGTGTTACAAATGGAGCTGATACCTACATGTTTGCTAGGTATATTGGATTTAATACTAGTACTCCTAAAATTACTGATGGTGTTGAGCTTAATGGTGCAGCAGCAGAGTTATTCCTTAATGATGAGACACTAGGAGTTGGTATTGGATCCACTGCAGGTGATAGAGGTGGAGATGTTAGATTCCATCATGGATATGTAAGATCTCAAGCTGGTTTAATAGAAAATAGTACATCAATATTTGAGTGTGGTAATATTGGTATTGGTACTACATCTGTTAATGTATCAACCAATGGTGTTGAATCTGTAAATATCTACAGAAATGTAAACTTCCACGGTAATAATACTGGTGTTGCTGGTACTGCTGGTATTGGAACTAATATAGTTCAGGTAGGATTTAATACATCTCAACCTGGTGGTGCTCTCGACATGAGATATGCAGGAGGTCCAGTATGTCTACCCATAGCTACTGGAGATCAAGATGGTAGTGGAATGTCATATTTCCACACTGAAGGAGACCATACGGGTAACCTATGGTTCAGTAAGGAGGATATGCAACTGAAGATTGGTTTGGGTAATGGTAGTGCTGCATATGCTGGAATCAAAACAGATAGTTATAGAAAGGATGTGTTTAGTTATGCTGCAAAACGAGGATTTACTGGTCCTATTATAACTTCACAAGCTGATAGAGACACTAATGTTAATATTATTCCTGATGTACCAATAGAAGAACCAGTTGGATGGAATACCTCAAATGTGATATATTACACACCAACTAATCAATTCCAGCATAGAACTGCTGAAGGTAGTTGGATATCACAAGTTGGTAGTGCTACAACTGGTGTTGAGATAATTATAGACGGTACTACTGCTATACTAAATGTAGCAGGTATAGGATCTGTATCCCTAGGCACACTATCATAGGTAATTAAGTATGGCAGCACCTGATTGGTCAAATACTACTCAAAAGTTACTTAAAACTACAGATATACCAAATAATAGTGAGATATCATTTGGTGCTATCAGAGCAGCGATAGGTGATACATCTAAACCTATTGGAGCATCAGAGTGGCATAGGATAACTGACCTTGATGCACCATATAATTTTGCTCAAAATAGTTTTCCTACAACATCTACTCCTCATTTACCATATATCTTAGATGCCACTGAAAATGTAGGTGTACCTACTAGTGGTGCTATATCTCCTCAAGATGTTAAGGATGTTATTAAAGAATATGTTATTGAACAAGATCCTAATAAACAGGAGGAAGAGTTTGATGTTGGTACTCTTACAGGACCAAATACACCTACTGCTGCTGTAAACTGGAATTCAAATTTAAATAAGAATATTTCCAAATATCTTAAGGTTAGAGGAAGAATAATATCTGATGATGTTAGCAAACCTGCTGTATCTATTGCTAGCTCAGCATCATCTAATCTTAACATATATGTGAATAATGCACCTGCAGGTGATGGTGTTATGGCAGCAGGTGGAGCAAAAGGTACATCTTCTGGACAACCTGGTGGTAATGCTATTTCTATTAACAATCCATCTGCACCTGCTACTCGTGTAGTATATGTTGAGTGTGAAGGTGTAGAATCTAAGATATGGGCAGGAGGTGGTGGAGGATATGATGGAGTAGATGGAGTGGATGGTACTAGTGGATCGTCAAATACCAGTGATGGTACTGATGGCACTGATGGTACTTTTGGAACGAGTGGAGCACCAGGAAATGATGGAAATCCAGGAAATAGCGGTAACAACGGAGGTAATGGAAGTTCAGGTAACTCAGGATCTGATGGAAGTCCAGGTCAATCTGGTAACCCTAACTTCTCCATGCCACCAGGTCAGTGGTGTTGGTCATCATACAAATGGCAACGAGTTGCTGGTACTAGCACTCAACAACAAAGTATAGCTCATGTAAGAAGTAGTAGACGAAGAGAGTGGTGGAGTAGGTATCCACAGAACAGTACAACATATGCTCAGAATACTATAACAATAGACACTAGAACTAATCAACAGTATCTTGTACAAGAATGTCAACCTTGCTCTGGTGGTTCAGGTGGTTCAGGTGGACAAGCAGGATCAGGAGGATCAGGCGGTGGTGCTGGTAGCGGTGGATCAGGTGGATCAGGTGGAAATGCAGGATCAGGTGGTTCTGGAGGATCAGGTGGTTCTGGAGGAACAGGTGGTCAGGGTGGATATAAAGGATATGGTGGATTTAATGGTACTAAAGGATTTAAGGGATACGCTGGATCAGGATCTGCTGGTAGAGGTTGGACTAACTTATCATCACCATTAAGTAGTAGTGGAGGAAATCCTGGTAACGCTGGAAACGCTGGTGGTGCAGGGAATCCTGGCAATCCAGGTACTGCAGGTAATAACGGAAATGATGGTACTTCTGGCACACCTGGAAATAGCGGAAATCCTGGTAACTCAGGAAACTCAGGTGGAGGAGGTGGATCAGGAACTCCAGGTAATGCTGGAACACCAGGCACACCAGGCACACCTGGAAGTGGACCTGGATGTCTAGGAGGAATTCCAGGTAATGCTGGAACACCAGGCAATCCTGGTTCAGGAGGTAACTCAGGAAATCCTGGAGGTGATGGCAATCCTGGTAATCCTGGTAATGACGGAAATCCTGGTAATGACGGTACTGACGGCAATCCTGGTAATGACGGCAATCCTGGTGGTAGTGGTACTTCTGGTACACCTGGCAATCCTGGTCAACCTGGTGTTGCTGGTGGTGACTGGGGTAAATCAAATCCTGGCGGTGGTACTGCTGGTCGTGCTGTGGCAGGGTCTAAATATACCGTCATCCCTAATGGAGGTGACATTAGAGTAATCTACTAAATTATGTCGTTTTATCCTATATTACCTCATCCTACATTTGATGAGATTGATTTTGCTACTTGGGAAGATGGATTTACTGATGATGAATGTAATGAAATTATTCGTCTTGGTGAATCTCTTAATGCTAAGGATTCTACTGTAGGTGGTAAGATTGAACATAATAATTCAGTCAATAATAATATTCGCAAATCATTAAATTCTTGGTTAAAAGTTAGTGAAGAAACTGATTGGATATACAATAGATTAGCTAATATCTCTAGGTGTCTTAATGGGATGCACTGGAGATTTGATGTATCAGGATTTAGTGAAGATTTACAGTATACACGATATAATGATGACAAATCATTTTATAATTGGCACATTGATAGTGGAGTAACTAAATCAGATCATCCTCAAAGGAAATTGAGTTTAACTTTACAATTATCTGAACCACATGAGTATGAAGGCGGTGAATTTCAAATAAATGCCAGTAGATTGAATACTTGTCCTAAAAAGAAAGGATTAGTTATAGCATTTCCTAGTTATAGTTTACATCAAGTTACACCTGTTACAAAAGGAATTAGAAGGAGTCTAGTAGTATGGTTATGTGGTCCCCCTTTTCGTTAGTGACACCTTACAAAGTGTCTAGCCACGCCCCATTAAGTTCTCATATGGAGTATAATGGTAGTATGAAAAACACACACCTAGAGCATTTAGAAGATAATATTCTCAACGCTGGTTCTACTGGTGGACTGGAGACTGTTGAGTTTTTGCAAAACTTCGGAAATATGCTCACAGGCAAGAAGAGTGATATATCAATATCAACTAAGTGGGATGGAGCACCTGCTATAGTATGTGGTAGAGATCCAGTTAATCAGAGATTCTTTATTGGTACTAAATCTGTATTCAATAAAGTTAATCCTAAAGTATGTTATGATGATACGGATATAGATCGTTATTATAAAGCAGAGTTATTAAGAAGGAAATTAAAGACTTGTTTGAAATATCTATCTCAAACTGGTATAGTTGGAGTGATGCAGGGTGATCTGCTGTTCACTGAAGAGGATAAGAAATTTGCTAGGATAGGTGGCAAACGAGTGGTCACCTTCCAACCTAATGCTATTACATATGCAGTGCCTGTTGATTCACTCAAGGGCATCAGTGTGATGGAAGCAAAGTTAGGTATAATACTTCATACATTATACATTGGTGAAACACTTCAGGATATGAAGGCAGTATTTAATCCTAATTGGAATTTGCATACTATTCATACTGATGAGAATATATTCATAGCTAATGCTAACTTTGCTGATGAAGCAGGTGTTACTAAGTTTAATGTTCAACAGTCTGCTAAGTTTACTGCATTGATTAATAGAGCAACTGGATCATTAAAGAGATCATCAAAGTTCTTAAATATTATACATGAGTATGGTGAATCTCAGTTCATCATGGCAGTGTTATTTAAAAAATACTTCAATCAAAGAATTCGTAAAGGTAAAGCAATTGCTGATACTAAGAGAGTTGCATCTGATTTTGCTAATTTTTACTCTAGCAGAATGGATGATGAGATTGATGGTAAAAAATCAGAGAGAGGTAAGAATAGATATATTGACATGAAGAAAACAGGTTTAGCATTTATTGCTAAGTATGAGCAAGAGATATATTTTACTGTCGCATCTTATATTTCAGTTCGTACTGCTAAGAAGATGATAATAGATCAGTTGAATAAAGTTAAGGATATTCAAACATTTGTAGATGGTATTGCTTCACAACCTGAGGGTTATGTGGTATCATATAATGGTACAGCACTAAAGTTTGTTGATGATGACTTTAGAAGAGCAAACATTACAGTGGTGAAACAATGGCAACAGTAGCAACCTTCAAAGACTTTATTAAAGTTAGAGAGTATATTACTCTTAAGTATGAGTATTATGCTGAGTTGGGTAGGATGAGAGACAATCTATCACCCGAAGAGGAGTTGGAGCAACAAGCATGTTGGGAACTCATAAGAGATCTAAAAGGATTTGTTGATAATGTGGAAGAGAACTTTGATGATCCTGATAGGTTAAATGATTTTCTACTTGATGATAATATAATACCTATCAATTTGTTTGACGATGTTTAAAGTATATGATAACTTTTTGTTACCATCATATGCTAATTATCTAGAAACTTTAATATTATCTAAGGGTATTAGATGGGAGCATCAAGATCACATGGATCACGATGATAGCTATCCACAAAAAGTTCTAGGAATTCTTGATGATGGATATCATATAGTACATAATACAATGTACTATACACTTGCAGGTTTAATTGGTCAAATAATAGATGAGTTACTGCCTGATCAGCATCCAGTTAGGATTAGAGGAGTTAAACAAAAAAGTATTAGTGATAATATTCAATTTTATCCACCGCATACAGATATGACTGATGATGGTGGATATAGTTTAATATACTATCCCACTAATTGTACAGGTAATACATATTTGTTTAAAGAGAAAGATATGAATGATATATCATTTGTAGAAAATAATGATACATCAAATTATAATTGGGAACCTATTGATCAAGTTGCACCAAAGAAGAATAGAATAATATTATTTCCTTCTAACAATTATCATGCAGGATCACCACCTTCAGATATAAGATATTTAATTAATTTTAATTATTTACCCACATCTAAATAATCTTACTTAAAGTATTAACATGTCTAGAAAGATAGCTATAGTAGGTGCATGTATGGAGGGGTTTCTCCAATTATGTGATTTGGTTAATAATAAAAGATATGGCGATGGTTTAACAACATATAAAGATGATGAATATGTATTAATACATGATCCTAGTAAAGTAAGTCCATACGCATTAAATGGTGCTGGTTTAGCATTTCAAGAGATGATGGAGTCAGAGATATTCTTTACTAAAAGATGGTTAAAGAAATATTGTGATGCTGTTGAGGGTTGTGGTTACAAATATATTGGATGGGGTAATAGAAGAGATAAGAACTTTGTAGTTCAAGGTTGTAGTCATATGATTGATATGGATATGTTTAGGGCAGAGTTTATTAAAGATGGTGGAAAGATATTTGGTGATTTTGTTACTATCAAAGAAGAAAAGATTGATTCATTTCAAGTAGATGAGCATAAGGTTAGTATTAATGGTGAGGAGTATGATTATGTCATTGATTGTAGTGAAGAACTGCCTATGATTGGTGAAGAGGATTATATGAATCCCTCTGTTATGTTTACCAATAGCTATGCAATCATAGAGAAACCAATAGCAGGTAATTTTAATTATACTATACAATATGCTGCTAAACATGGTCATGTTACTGGACTACCATTCCAAAGTAAACAGGTGTGGGTGTATCTTTATGATAATGAAATAAGTACGAGAGAAGAAATTTGGGAAGACTTTAAATCTATATTCCCTGATGAGGATATGTCAGAGTATAAGAGTTATGAGTCTACATTTAGACCAAGAGTATCTAATTATATACTACATCCAGATAATAAAAGATATTTTAGGAATGGTAATACACTAATTAATATAGATCCTGGAAGTCCTGGAACAAGTGCTCAATATAGCATGTTTGCTTCAGCACAGATTTGTAGGTATCTATTTAATGAAGAGGCAAGAAATGATGAGGTAGTTGGTAGAGAATTGCAATTAAATTATAATCATTATGTGCTGCAAACTTTACAGTCATTTATATGTTTCTCATATCAATATGGATCAAGGCATGATACACCATTTTGGAATAAAGTATCAAAAGAAGCAAGAGAATATCTTGATGAACCATATTTCACCATGCCATCTATATTTCCTGGCAAACCAGTATCACAAGTATTAATTAGTGATACATTTAGTGAAGAAGATTATAGAATATCTCATCATGTAGATCAAGCAGAAGGTGCTAAGTTATTACCTTATGATTGGATGAATAATTCTAATATGTTCTATGAATATGCTATTGGATTGGGTGCTCCTTATGCAGATAGATTGAGCACACTAGGTGATACTGACCCACCTGAAGATTTTGGTACTATTAGTTACGAATGTCTATGAATATAGTAATAGTTGGTGGTGGTACTTCAGGGTTAGTTACTGCTGCTTTGATGGAGAATTTTTGGAAAGATAAAGTTAACATATCTCTAATATATGATCCTGATAGTAAAACTATTGGTGTTGGTGAGGGTACTACACCTAGTTTTATTGATGTATTTAAAAATAATTTAGGATACAATACTGAGGATTCTATTAAATCTTTAGATGCAACTCTCAAGCTAGGAGTATTATTTAAGAATTGGATTCCTAATGAAGAATATTATCATGGATTTGGTCAAGTAGTCACAGATGGTGATGGTAAACAATCAGATGAACTATCATCTAATATTGCATGTATTCATACATTATTAAATGATACTTATACTGGTGGTATTAATTGGAATGAAGCATCTACAGTTGTTCCCAATAAACTAAAAGATTATCATTATGCGTTCCATATAACAACAGATAAATTAGTTAATTTTCTATTTGATTATCTGAAAGATAGAATAACACTTATTACTGATAAAGTTGTGAAGGTAAATGTTAGTGGTGATAATATTGATAGTATAATATGTGATAAAACTGGTAAGTATGAGGCAGATCTATTTGTTGATGCAACAGGGTTTGATCCTATATTAATGAAAGAATTAAATGTTGATTGGGTAGACTTATCACAATGGTTACCACTTGATAGTGCAATACCTCAAGTAGTAGATAACAATACAGGTACAATTCCAACATATACTTTAGCAGAAGCTACGAAGAATGGTTGGATTTGGCAGATACCAACTCAACATAGATTTGGTACTGGTTATCTATATTCTTCTAAGTTCACAACTGATGATGAAGCAAAGGAAGATTATAATAAATGGTTAAATGATAATCATGGTGTGGAGTTAAAGTCAGATAGAATAATTAAATGGAAATCAGGTCACCTTAAAAAGGCATGGGTTGGTAATTGTTTAGCAGTAGGATTGTCTGGTGGTTTTATTGAACCACTTGAAGCATTGACTCATCAATATCTAACCTTTATGGTCGATACTTTCTTAAGTTTAAACTCTACATTAAAGAACTTAGATTATAATAGAGATAGATTTAATATGGTACAAAATAGAATATTCTTTGATTATACACAGTTTCTTAATTTACATTATTGTACAAATAGAAATGATTCACCATTCTGGAAACATATGACTGATAATAAAACAGATTGGGTTAGAACTATGGAACAAAAATGTAAGCATGAGTTCTTAGATCTTTTTAGGACAGATGATATGTTAGACTATTGGGGTCACGATAATTATATACAGGTGATGAATGGTATTAATATGTTTAATAAAAAAGCTATTAAAGATTTTGTTGATTCAAGATTTAATAGTGATCATCTATATAAAGATGCTATCTTACAAGATGAGTTTATCGTCAACTCAAAGAAACAATTTGAAATGGTAGATCATAAACAATTTCTTGAGACACTTAAAGAAGTGTCCATTTTACCATATATCTGATATAATAGTAGAGTACAATGAAGATACCTAAACGAACCGATATGACTGCTGCTGTAACTGCTGGTAAAAATGCTAAGAGAAAAGGACATGAGTTTGAACACCATATTGCTGCAACATTTACTAAATTATTTGGTGGTGAGCATAAAGTTGATGGTGGACCTCAAACTAAAGTAGACATATATGAAGTTAATGGCAACAAGAGGAGATATTCATGTAAGAGTATGTCAAAGAATCATACTCAAGTAGCATTATTATCTACTAGAGGATTTATTGAACACTTTAAGATCAAAGGAAATAATAAACAGTTTCTTGATATGTTCTTTGGATATTATAATGATGAAAGAGTATCTATTGTAGAAGAGAAACATCCTGAGTTAACTCTTAGTGCTATGGAGATAAAGCAGAATAGGGTCTATAAAAATAATATAGAAAAGAAAATTTGCAGTTCTTTTGTAACATGGATGAATCGAAACAAGTGTGCAATTTTTGATGTTATTGTTAAACAGGGATATAATGGTGATGCAGTTGATACTATGATATTTCATACTAAAGGATCTGAAATGATTAGAATGGTTCCAGTAGATACTATAGCTAAACAGGTTAAAGAAGGTAGATGGACACTCAATGACACAACTCTAGAGTTTAGAATTGCAGACGGTAGGAAACTATTTCATTTACAAATGAAAGGTAGTGGTGCAAAGTATAACTCTGGTTATCATTCTATGATGTTCCACATCTACAATATTAACTACAACAGCATACTATAATGTATCTTAAAAATGCTAAACACTTATATCTTAGAGAATACTTCAAAGATGAAGAGTGGGATATGATATTTGAATCTCTCAAATTATCATCAAACAAAAAAGAATATTGGGACACTAAATTTAAAAGTGTTCATGTATTTAATAGTGAAAATAATAAACAAGAGTTTATTAATGGTGCATTATCTAAAATATATGATATGTTTGAAATAACTGATGGAGGTGAGTTTGATGGATAAAATTAACATTAAATTAGATCTATTTCAAATGGAACAATTAGATCATTTAGTGACTGAGGTTAACTCACATCCAGATAAACATAATTTTATAATGGATGATGTAGCATTTCAGGACATCGTAGCTATTTGTAATAGTGTAAAGAAATGCTATGCAAAGGCACTTGATGATATAGGTTTTACTGTCTCTGATCATCTTAAAGATAAACTAGATTATCCTGATAAATGTGATGAAGTTGTAAACATCATAAATGTATGTTATAATAATGAACAGCAACAAATATGAGATGACATCGCCATCATTACCACCATTACCAGAATGGAGTCCAACAAGGAGAGCAAAAGTGAGAAATCAAGTCAAGTCTAGATTTTATTATCTATTTTGGGGCATTGCAACATTCTCTGTAGTGGCAGGTCAATTATATGTTGGTGCTGGTTACAGATCATTCGCAAACTCATTAAATAGATTATTTAATACTATTGAAGTTGAAGTACAACAACCTAGGTTTTACTAATGCCAAAAATTTATGAATCACCTGATGGTGGGACTACCATATATGTAAGGGAGGCAGGTAGTACAGAAAGATGCAGGGTCATTATTAATGAGGATGGTGAAGAAAGAACATTCATTGAAGAACCAGTTGATAAAGTGTCACACAGACAATTGCACAGTGACCTAGATGCATTATAATAGAAGAGCGAAACAGTTAAGGGTTCATCTACTCTAACAGT
>TARA_B100001093_G_scaffold46824_1_pt1 | contig 11903 bp, 9 predicted proteins | sample TARA_B100001093 | Tara Oceans TARA_B100001093 (sample SAMEA2623116) | marine metagenome | biome: marine biome (ENVO:00000447); feature: surface water layer (ENVO:00002042); material: "saline water (ENVO:00002010), including plankton (ENVO:xxxxxxxx)" | depth 5 m
ACCTCAGCTCGGCACAGAAAAACTTTTGGTGATGTCATCCAAACTAGCCCAAGCCGTTTTATCGAAGAAATACCTGAAGAGGATCTGATACAAATTGGAGGAAATACAGAGGCTAGCGAAGAGGAGAATCAGAAGAAAGGTATCGAATCACTAGCTGCTTTGAAGTCAATGTTTGATTAGCCAGATCAGATGCTACCATTTACTCTGTTACGTAACTCTTTGCCTGGTTTGAAATATGGGACGTATTTTCCCCTTAAATCCACAGAATCCCCTGTTTTAGGATTCCTACCCACTCGCGCGGCTCTATAGTGCAGAGAGAAACTACCAAATCCTCTAATCTCAACTCGCTGATTATTAGATAGCGTCAAAGCCATATTTTCTAGAATCATTCTTACTGCCAACTCCACATCTTTCGGTGGCAACTGATCCTGACTTGAAGAAATTTTTTCTATTAATTCAGACTTAGTCATATTAGCTCGGAGGAATGACATTATTTATTTCATTTAGTATTTGATTTTATTATAGTTTTAGAAATATTCAAGCAAAAAATAAGAGTTTTAGAAACTTTTAAAAAAAAGGGCGGCAATGCCGCCCTTTTCTTATCTTGGGAAGCGTACTACTTATCCATTTGCGCCTTTATCAGATCTCCAATTGTTGCTGGAGAGGCTGACGAGGATTCCGCTTCACTATTGCGATGCGCTTTAACAGCCGCCTTTTCCTCAGAAACATCCTTCGCCTTAACTGACAGACTAATTGATCGATTTTTACGATCAACATTAATAATCTTCGCCTCTATCTCATCACCAATCGATAATTCGGTACGTACATCTTCAACTTTTTCTCGCGACAACTCTGACCCTTTGAGCACAGCCTCAACGCCGTCTATCAAGGTAACAATGGCGCCTTTCGCATCTACCTCTTTAACCGAACCTGTAACCACAGCACCTTTGTCATTTTTATCCACATAATTATTGAAAGGATCATCAGATAACTGCTTTATTCCCAATGATATTCGCTCTCTCTCGGCATCGATACTTAGCACGACAGTCTCAACTTCATCTCCTCTCTTGAAATTACGGACAGCTTCTTCTCCAGTTTCATTCCAAGAAATATCTGAAAGGTGAACCAACCCGTCAATACCACCATCCAATCCAATAAAGATACCGAAATCAGTAATAGACTTAATGCTACCCGAGATCTTGTCGCCTTTTGACATGCTAGAGGCAAATTCATCCCACGGGTTAGCGAAACACTGTTTGATTCCAAGAGAAATTCTTCTACGCTCCTCGTCTATATCAAGGACCATAACCTCAACCTCTTGGCCCAAATCGACGATCTTGGATGGATGCACATTTTTATTAGTCCAGTCCATTTCTGAAACATGAACAAGACCCTCTACACCATCCTCTAATTCAGCAAAACAGCCATAGTCGGTTAGATTAGTGATTTTAGCCGTCGCTCTGGCTCCTTCAGGATATCGGCCTTTAATATCTCCCCAAGGGTCTTCTCCCATTTGCTTCATTCCAAGAGAGACTCTGTTTCGCTCTCGATCGAATTTAAGAACTTTTACATCTATCTCATCGCCAACATTAATCATCTCCGAGGGATGCTTAATTCGTTTCCATGACATATCTGTAATATGGAGAAGTCCATCTATTCCACCAAGATCTACAAAAGCACCATAATCTGTAAGATTTTTAATAACACCCTTTAGTGACGAACCTTCCTCAAGATTTGCCAACAATTCATCCCGCTCAGCTGAATTTGCGCTCTCCATAACAGCTCTGCGACTAACTACAACATTGTTGCGCTTCGCATCTAATTTAATTACCTTGAATTCTAAATCAATATTTTCAAGGTGAGTAATCTCACGAAGAGGTCGAACATCTACAAGAGATCCAGGCAAAAATGCCCTTAGTCCGCGAACGTCAACTGTAAATCCACCTTTTACTTTGCCGCTAATAACCCCAATTACAACCTCATCTGCCTTGTGAGCTGCTTCTAGCTCAATCCAGGATTCCGCCCGACGCGCCTTCTCTCTTGAGAGTTTAGTAGCACCAAAACCGTCCTCAACAGCTTCAAGAGCAACCTGAACTTCATCACCTACAGTGACATCCAGTTCACCTTTGTCGTTATAAAACTGGTCAGCAGAGATAACACCCTCAGATTTGAGGCCCGCATGAACAGTGACCCAATCTTTATCAATGTCGATTACCACTCCAGTAATAATCGCACCAGGATTCATTTCTACGGATTTTAAGCTTTCTTCGAATAATTGTTGAAAATTTTCGGTCATTGAGCAGTACCTTTGACAAGAAAGAGAAATAAAATATAACTATTCTTTTATTTCTCTTTTCCCCGCAATGCCAGTTGTGCGAGTCAGTTAAAAATTTAAGCTAATGAGCAGAACTGCTGGCAACTGCTTCAGAAACCCATATTTGTATTAAATCAAGCGTTTAGCGTGCACAAGTTCAAAAATAGAGTTAAGCACACGTGCAACAGTCATTTCAGAGGTGTCTATTGTCACAGCATCATCAGCCGCGATCAGAGGTGAAACCTCCCTATTCATATCCCTTGCATCTCGATCTCTCACCTGCTTTGCAAGGGCGCGCAGACTAACATCTTCGCCTTTATCAATCAACTCTTTATACCGCCGCTGGGCACGCTCTTCAATACTCGCTGTAAGATAGATTTTAAGATCCGCTTCGGGGAAAACGACAGTACCCATATCCCTTCCATCGGCAACTAGACCTACTCCAAAAGCGAATTTTCTTTGTCTCTTGAGTAAAGATTCCCTTATTTCGGGATAGAACGCTATTTTGGATGCCCTAACTCCCGCATCCTCAGTTCGCATTTCGTCTGAAACATTTATCTCATCCAAAAACATTTGAAAGTTGCCATCATCCATTTCGAATCGAACATCCATATGCTCAACAAGATCAACTAAACCTTTAATATTCCTAAGGTTGACGCCATGTCTAGCAGAACTAACGCTTAATGCCCTGTATAACGCTCCACTATCCAGATAGTTAAATGACAATTTTGAGGCAATTAATCTACTAACGGTACCCTTTCCAGAGCCACTAGGGCCATCAATCGTGATAATTTTAGTCATTCGATACTTCGATATTTATGTTTAGGCCCACAGAGCTAGCTATGTCAACAAAACTTGGAAAAGAAGTCGCCACATTACCGCAATCTTCAACAATAATATCACCCTGTGCGCGTAACCCAGCGACGGAAAAAGCCATTGCAATGCGATGATCATGATGGCTTAAAACTCGACCAGAGCCAATCTTACCACCAACAATTTTAATACCATCCAAGGTTGGCTCTGCCTCTATACCTAGGATAGAGAGCCCATCCGACATCGCCTGTATACGATCGCTCTCTTTAACTCTTAACTCCTCAGCCCCAGTCAAACATGTAACTCCATCCGCACAGGCTGCGGCGATGAAGATAGCTGGAAATTCATCAATGGCAAGAGCAACCTGACTCTCAGGAATATCAATACCTTTAAGTTCAGCGTATTGAACGCGAATGTCTGCTACAGGCTCACCTCCGACCTCTCTTTTATTCATAAGGGTGATCATCACTCCCATTTGACGCAAAATATTGATAACTCCAATTCGAGTAGGGTTGACCCCGACATGCTCTAACATGATATCCGAGCCCGGAGTAATCGCCGCAGCCACCATAAAAAAAGCGGCTGAGGAGATGTCCGCTGGAACATCAATGCGAGTGCCTTTGAGTTCTCCCCCGCTGTCTAAAGTTACTTTATTATCAGCGACTTTAATTCCATATCCGAAGCCTTTTAACATTCGTTCAGTATGATCTCGCGTTGGAGCTGGCTCCGTGACAGATGTCTCTCCTTGAGCATACAACCCGGCTAGCAGCAAGCAGGACTTAACCTGAGCGCTTGCAAGAGGCATATCATAATCAATGGCTTTTAAAAAATTATTCCCTTTAATCTTCAATGGGGGGGTTCCGTCTTCAGCGGTAAAAATTAGCGCTCCCATCGAGGACAAAGGATTTGCCACTCTAGTCATTGGACGGCTCGATAGGGAATCATCACCAATCAATTCTGTATCAAAACCTTGACCAGCTAGCAGTCCACTAAGTAGTCGCATTGATGTTCCTGAATTCCCCATATACAGAGCTTTCTGTGGGTCTTTTAAGCCTTGCATTCCGACCCCATGCACGACCACTCGACCTTGATCAGGACCCTCAATTAAAACACCCATATCTCTAAAGGCTTGAAGGGTAGCCAAACTGTCTTCACCCTCTAAAAATCCATTAATTTCAGTCATCCCTGTTGCAATAGATCCAAGCATTATCGAACGATGAGAAATAGACTTATCTCCAGGAACTCGCAGGTGACCACGGGCATGTCCACCGGGCGAAACTCGAAAATTAGTAGTTTTTGTTACACTATATTCTCGCAACTCTTTGCCCTCTTCGAGTTTACCAAAATAATTCCGAGCATCCCTGGCTCGAGTAAAAACATCTATAAGATATTCTCCATTAGCACTAGCGATTGCTCCTCTCAAAGTAACAAAATTTATCATCACTTTATCGAGAACATCTAATATCGAAGATCGATTGGCTAGAGCAATATCTCTCCACATCACCGGATCGCTAGCTGCAATCCGAGTAAAATCGCGAAATCCTCCAGCAGCAAATTTAAATATCTCATTTTTATCACCCATAGATGCAAGGGTATCCACCAATGAGTACGCCAAAAAATGAGGTAAATGACTCGTTGCTGCCAAAATCTCATCATGATCTTCAACAGCCATGGTTGACACTAAAGCTCCAACATCTGACCAGAGCTTGGCGACTAGAGAAAGATGCTCCTCACCAGTTTTCAGATCTGGCGTCAGAACAACCCGATGACCAGTAAATAAATCATGGTCAGCTGCTGTCACTCCGTTTCTCTCTGAACCAGCAATCGGGTGGCCAGGCACAAATTGTTCAGGCACAAAACCATAGATCTGAGTAACAGCCTCAATAACACTGCCTTTCACACTAGCCACATCAGTGATCGTGACTTCATTATTTAGATGCAGGTGGCATTCTTGAAGGACAGAGTTTACAGTAAGAGTAGGGACGCAGATTACAACAAGATCATCCGATCCAAGGTTTCCACCGATAACATCTAGACTAGATGCTGAATAATCTATTATCCCTGCTTCTAAGGCGAGCTCTAAGGTTGAACTGCGTCTTGATATTCCAATCACTTTTCTAGCAAGTCTTCTTTTACTAGCAGCACTCGCAATACTTGCGCCAATTAAACCAAGTCCAATAATAACTAGTTGGTTTAAAGTTGACTTAGGCGTATCAGAGCTGTCCGGCATAAAATCATCCAATTATTCTTGTAATTTCTGAATTTAAAATAGACCCAACTAAAGAACCGCGCGAGGATATGATCCCAACACCTTAAGATCAACAACATTTTCTGTTAGTTCACTCAAAACATTTATGGATGCCTCATCTTCTATGTGGCCGGCAAAATCTATAAAGAACACATAGGACCATTTACTACTCGGAGATGGACGCGATTCTAAACGCGTCATATCCAAATTATGCCTTCGAAAAGGCTCTAATAGCGCATAGAGAGCGCCTGGTTTATTTTTGACCGATACAACAAGTGAAGTAAGATCATCGCCACTGGGAGATACTGATTCTCTGCCAATGATCAAAAATCTGGTTGAATTGTCCGGGCGATCTTCGATCTTTTCCCATAATTTTTTTAGATCATAAAGGTCACAAGACATATCTCCTGCTATCGCTGCGGAATTCCATTCACCCTGGACTCTTTTAGCTGCTTCAGCATTACTGCTTACCGCCACACGTTCAATACTAGGATAATTTGCATTTAGCCACTGGCGACACTGTGCCAGAGACTGCGGGTGAGAATAGACTCGGGTAATATTTGAACTATTAGTATTTTCTCCCACTAAAAAGTGCTGGTGAATTCTTAATTCAACTTCTCCACAAATTTGCAATGAGGAGTCCATAAAGCTGTCCAAAGTATGACTAATTACACCCTCAGTAGAATTTTCAACTGGCACCACACCATAGTCACAGGCACCTGCTACCACTTCTCTGAATACTTCGTCAATTGCCGTCATAGGCATCGTTGTTGCGCTATCACCAAAGTGTTTGATCGCAGCCTCTTGGGTAAATGTGCCTTCAGGTCCCAAAAAAGCGACTTTGATAGGTTGCTCCAGAGCCAAACACGCAGACATTATTTGCCTAAAAAGGCGTGCCATATTTTCATTATCAATGACTCCATTATTAGAGTTCATTACTCGACGGAGAACCTGAGCCTCTCTCTCTGGACGATAATAAGTCTTATCACCTTGGCCTTTTTTTACCTTAGCAACTTGTTGAGCCAAACCCGCACGGCAACTTATATTCTCCATAATCTGCATATCTAGAGCATCAATTTTTTCTCTCAGCGATGATAATGGATCTTTTTCTTCCATTAGATAATTCTCCTGATCATCCTAGTTATGATCATTCTCAATTCTATTCATCCATAGTCTAAACAGAGTCAGAATCTTCGTTCTCTTGAGGTTCGGCTATCCTGGCAAGACTCACAAGATTTTCATTTTCTTTAAGACGAATAATTCTCACGCCCTGAGTATTTCGCCCAACAACAGAAACCTCATCTCCGCGGGTCCTTACCATGGTACCCTGATCTGAAATCAGCATGATCTCATCTCCCGAGAACAACTGAGTAGCTCCGACAAGTGGACCATTTCTATCACTCGCCTGAATAGCAATCATTCCTTTACCACCTCGGCCTTTAGTGGGAAATTCAGTCACTACAGTCCGCTTACCAAATCCATTCTCACAAACCGTAAGTAAAAATCCATCCTCTTCTGGAATTACCATCGAGATAACTTTGTGCGCCTCTGGTAAGCGCATACCGCGGACGCCCTTCGAGACCCTTCCCATAGCCCTCGCATCTGTGCTAGAAAAACGTACCGCTTTGCCTTGTGAGCTGAACAGCATGACATCACTGTTATCATCAATGATTGCGGTTCCTACCAAATGATCACCCTCTACAAGGTCGACTGCTCTTAGTCCAACACTGCGCGGACGTGAGTATTGCTGCAAAGAAGTTTTTTTAACAGTTCCATTCGCGGTAGCCATCAAGACAAACTTATCTTCACTGTACTCATCCACTTGCAGGATGGAACTAATCCTTTCTCCCTCATCCAAAGGAAGCAGATTCACAACTGGTCTTCCTCGTGAATTTCGTCCAGCTATCGGAATTTGATAAACCTTAAGCCAATACACTTTCCCCATATTGGTAAAACATAAAATCGTTGCATGCGTGCTCGCAACCAACAAGTGCTCTACAAAATCTTCATCCTTGACCGCCGTTGCTGACTTACCCATTCCACCCCGTCGTTGCGCTTGATAATCACTCAATGGTTGTGTTTTGGCATATCCTCCATGAGAGATTGTAACAACTCTATCTTCCTCAGTAATAAGATCCTCAACAGTAAGATCATGCATTGACTCAATAATCTCCGTACGTCGATCATCGCCAAACTCCTCAACAACCTCCTCAAGTTCTTGACGGATAACTGACATCAAACGGCTAATATCTGCCAAAATATCTTGATAATCAGCTATTTCTTCAAGCTTTAAAGCAAATTCATCAATTATTTTTTCATGTTCCATTCCCGTCAAACGATGAAGCCGTAATTCTAAAATGTCTCTCGCTTGCTCGGGAGATAAGTAATACTTACCGTCGTGAAGACCAAATTGCTCGTCCAGCCCGTCTGGACGGGCAGCCTCAGGTCCCGCTTTATCAAGCATTTTTAATACCGACCCTGGATTCCAACCCTTTGCAATCAGTCCCTCTCTAGCATCAGCAGGAGTCGAAGATGTCTTTATTAAAGCAATGATTTCATCAATGTTGGCTAGCGCAATAGCAAACCCCTCGAGGGTATGTGCTCGCTCTCTTGCTTTGCGCAATAAATAAATAGTTCTTCTGGTCACAACTTCTCGACGATGACGCACAAAAGCTTCGAGCATGTCTTTAAGATTAAGAATCCTTGGCTGACCATCCACCAAGGCAACTATGTTAATTCCAAAAACATTTTGAAGTTGAGTTTGTGAGTAGAGGTTGTTTAGAACAACATCTCCAACCTCTCCTCTTTTCAACTCAATAACGATTCGTAATCCATCTTTATCAGATTCATCTCTGAGTTCAGAAATCCCTTCTAATTTCTTCTCCTTCACCAACTCGGCGATACGCTCAATTAAGCGAGCCTTGTTTAACTGATATGGAATTTCGGTGACGACAATGGTTTCACGCTGAGTTTTCTCGTCGACCTGGACCTCTGCTCGAGCGCGCATATAAATACGCCCCCGCCCAGTTCTATATGCTTCAATTATTCCAGCCTTACCGTTGATAATTGCGCCTGTGGGGAAGTCCGGTCCTGGAATGTACTCCATCAGCTCATCAACAGTGATATCAGTATTATCAATTAACGCAAGACATCCGCTAACCACCTCGGTGAGATTATGAGGAGGTATATTTGTAGCCATGCCAACAGCAATGCCTGACGAACCATTAATCAATAAATTTGGAATGCGAGTTGGAAGAACAACTGGAATCTGCTCCGTTTCATCATAATTAGGAACATAATCTACTGTTTCTTTCTCTAAATCCTGCAAAAGTGCATGAGCCATTTTCATCATGCGAATTTCTGTGTATCTCATAGCAGCGGCTCGATCTCCATCTACCGAGCCAAAATTACCCTGCCCATCTACAAGCATATAGCGAAGAGAGAAGGGCTGTGCCATTCGAACAATAGTCTCATAAACTGCGGAATCGCCATGAGGATGATATTTACCGATGACGTCACCTACCACCCTAGCAGATTTCTTATACGCTTTGTTCCAGTCATTGCTGAGCTCATTCATCGCAAAAAGTACTCTTCGATGAACCGGCTTTAGCCCATCTCGAACATCGGGCAACGCCCTACCTACGATCACACTCATTGCGTAGTCTAAATAAGATTGCTTAAGCTCATCTTCTATATTTACCGGAACAATTTCTTTTGCTAGATCAACCATAATTTTAGTTATTATCCTCTATAAGGGTATTGATTGAATGCGCATAAAAAGATTCAGTCTTTGCCATTCTAGATGTCTTTCAGAGCCACCTAAACCACGCCTCTTTAAGAGGCAAATGTTAGCATAGTTGGGGTATAAAATGTGGCTTTTATTCGTTGTAAGTGGACCTTAAAATGCCACAGATTAAGTTCAGATGTCTAGCCAATCAAAAGAATGTAAATTAGTTAAAAAGTTTCATCTAAAACTCTATAATCTATGTATAATTTTGAAACGACTCAGGAAATATGGGTGCAATTTGACATCAATCAGTCGCCTCACCGCAAAAATAAACATCGCTACACGACTTCAAAGTCGATCTGCATTCAGTTTGACTTGGCCAAGGTCTGTAGTAATGACCTTCAAAAAAATGAATTACAACTGGACAGACGGTACTCAGCCATTTTTAGAAGGAGACTGTATCCATGAATCTAGATCCTCAAGAAATTTCTAAATTTGAAGAACTTGCAAGCAGGTGGTGGGATCCTGGCAGCGAATTTAAGCCATTACATGAAATCAATCCTCTTCGAGCTAATTGGATTGACAAACGCGCCGAAGTGGCCGAAAAGACTTTGCTGGACGTCGGATGTGGTGGAGGTATATTTTCTGAAGCAATGGCACAAAGAGGTGCGATTGTCACTGGGATAGATATGGGAGATGCACCACTTGCCGTGGCAAACCTTCACAAACTAGAGTCAGGGCTAAATATTGATTATTTTAAGGCAACCGCCGAGTCCTTTTCAGATTCGAATTTTCAGCGCTTTGATGCCGTCACATGTCTTGAAATGCTTGAACATGTTCCCAACCCCGCATCAGTAGTAAAGGCCTGTGCCTCAATGACAAAGCCGGGAGGTACTTTGTTTTTTTCTACCATTAATCGAAACCCTAAGTCATATCTTTTCGCCATCATCGGGGTGGAGTATGTCCTAAAAATGCTTCCAAAGGGTACGCATGATTTTGCCAAATTCATCAAACCATCGGAACTTACCTCATGGATCAGAGATGCCAGTTTGGAACTTCAGGATATAACGGGATTGCTTTATAACCCAATAACGAAAAACTACAAACTTAGTCAAAATGACGTTGATGTTAATTATATGATCAGCGTAACAAAGCCACTATAAGCTCGGATAACCGCCTTCCAATGCTCAAATTTAAAGCTCTACTCCTAGATTTAGACGGAACTCTTCTGGATACCGCCCCTGATTTTGTAACTGCTTTGAATAAGCTATTGATAAAACATGGTCGTGATGAGCTGCCTGAGTCCGCTATCCGAAACAGCGTAACTAATGGATCCGCTGGATTGATCCAAGATGGCTTTAAAATCGATGCTGAGCATCCAAATTTCGAGTCAATCAGGCAAGAATATCTAGATCTGTACTTTGATAACCTGGCAGAGAAAACAACTCTCTTTCCTGGTCTTAAAAAGGTCTTAGTATCATGTGACGCCAAAGTTATCCCCTGGGGTATAGTTACCAATAAACCATGGAAATATAGTGAAGCTGTGTTAAAACAACTAAATTTGTTGGATGATTCGTCGGTGGTTATTTGTCCAGACCATGTGAAAAGTCCTAAACCTAATCCGGAAGCTCTACTTTTAGCATGCTCAAAACTTAATATTGAACCTGGGGATTGTCTTTACATCGGGGATCATTGCCGCGACATTGATGCAGGTCGAGCTGCAGGTATGGCCACGATTGCGGCGGGCTGGGGCTATATTGACGAGAGAGATAATATCGGACATTGGAACGCAGACCATGTAGTGCTGAAATCTGAAGATCTTCATCACTTATTATTTAAATAATAATTTAGGAGCAATCCCTTGCTTTCCAACTCCGAAATGATTAGCTATCGCCCTCCTTCGAATCATCTATTTGGTCGTATTATTTTGATTACCGGTGCAGGCAGTGGGATAGGGAAAGCGGCGGCCTTTTGTTGCGCACAAGCGGGAGCAAAAGTAATCTTAGCGGGAAGGACCACTGAAACATTAGAGGCAACCTACTCTCTAATTGTTGAAAATAACTATCATGAGCCGAGTATCTATCCACTTGACTTGGAGGGGGCATCAACTAGCGATTATGAGATATTAAGTGAATCTATCGCAAACCAGTTTGGTCGCTTGGATGGTTTGCTACAAAACGCAAGTATACTCGGCCAGCGGACACCTCTGACATATTATTCGCCAGAACTGTGGGACAAAGTTATGCAAATCAATGTGACTTCACAATTTAAAATGACTCAGTGCTTGATAAGCGTACTAGAAAAATCTAGTGATGCATCCGTTATCTATACTAGCTCGGGGGTTGGCCGGATTGGGAGGGCATACTGGGGAGCTTATGCAGTATCAAAATTTGCAATTGAGGGGATGGCACAAGTTTGGGCATCAGAAATAGATGGCCTAGGATCGATAAGAATGAACGTAATAAATCCAGGTGCAACAAAAACCCAAATGCGAGCAGACGCATTTCCTGCAGAGGACCCAGAATCACTGAAAAAACCTCTAGAAATTATGCCCGTTTATATGTACTTACTTGGACCTGATAGCTCAGGAGTGAATGGGCAGTCTATCGATGCTCAATTGCCAAATAAATAACATCTAGCGATAGGAGCTACCTCTGGCCCTCAACTTACGCTCTTTTCTCTCCCGAATATCTTTTAAAACATTTCTTTCACTGAATTGGGGCGGTCGAAGTGAAACCTCATTAAACAAAGAAACCACTTGTTTGGGATCCAATTCAATAAATTCAGAACTTCGCACAAAC
>TARA_B100001093_G_scaffold91557_1_pt1 | contig 11896 bp, 11 predicted proteins | sample TARA_B100001093 | Tara Oceans TARA_B100001093 (sample SAMEA2623116) | marine metagenome | biome: marine biome (ENVO:00000447); feature: surface water layer (ENVO:00002042); material: "saline water (ENVO:00002010), including plankton (ENVO:xxxxxxxx)" | depth 5 m
AGGAGCATCGACGGTGACTTGACGGTCAAAACGTCCCGGACGCATCAAGGCCGAATCGAGTACATCAGGTCTATTAGTGGCAGCAAGAATAATGATCCCGCTATTGCCTTCGAAGCCATCCATTTCTGTGAGCAATTGATTCAGCGTTTGTTCACGCTCATCATTACCACCACCGATTCCGGCCCCACGTTGGCGGCCTACAGCATCAATTTCATCAATAAAAATTAGACATGGACTGTTTTCTTTGGCGCGTTTGAACAAATCACGAACTCGGCTAGCACCGACTCCAACAAACATCTCAACGAACTCTGAGCCAGAGAGAGAGAAAAATGGGACTCCTGCTTCACCTGCAATAGCTTTAGCTAAGAGAGTTTTTCCCGTGCCAGGGGGGCCAACTAACAAAACTCCTTTGGGAATTTGCGCTCCTACAGAGGTGAAACGCTCAGGCTGCTTCAGAAAAGTAACCACCTCTTGAAGGTCTTGCTTTGCTTCACTCACTCCTGCTACATCATCAAATTTGACACCTGTATCTGCCTCCATGGCGAAACGGGCTTTTGTTTTCCCGAACTGCATTGCTTGCCCAGGACCACCGGGCATTGAATTGGAACGACGGGCCAGAAAGATCAGCGAACCGATTAATAAAAGTGGAAACAGAAGGTTCCCGAGAATTCCTAAAGCTGGTGGAGCGGACTTAGGTGGGTGAATATCAAAGCTGATTCCCTCTTCCTTGAGAGTATTGATCAACTCAGGCGCTAAACCGGGCAGATCAACACGAAGCCTTTGCACTCGATTATCCAGATCGGGATCAACCGCTTCAACGACAGCGTTTCGGCCTCCGTCGTAGATGTCAACTGCTGTCACTCGTCCGGCTTGCACATAGTCGAGGAAGCGGCCGTAACTCATTCGAGCAACTGCAGCATTGCGTGGCGCCACTGTGGTGCCTGCACTGGATGCAGTGTTATTACGCAAATTATTGAGAGCTCCACTGCCAACCAATTGCCAGACCAGGAGCAACGCGACGCCTATGGGGAGAATCCAGAGGGCTATCTGACGCCAGCGTTGATTCATGGATTCATCGAGAGTGAACAGACTGTAAGAGTTTCCTTACCGAAACTGCCGTTTCAGTGGAATGTGACTTAGAGGCTTCTCAAAGCAACGATCGGATCAAGCTTTGCGGCACGCTTCGCTGGAACGACCCCAAAAAACAGTCCGATAGATCCCGATAACACCACGGTCACCAAAATTGTTGACGAGCCGATCGCTGCAGGGAGGGGAGTGAACAGGGCGACAGCCGTCACAGTGCCAAGTCCGATCGCTGTTCCAATCACTCCTCCAAGGCTTGCCAGAACAAGTGATTCCACCAAAAACTGCCTGAGAACATCAGAGCTTCGGGCGCCTAATGCTTTACGTAAGCCAATTTCCTCTGTTCGCTCACTGACCGATACCAACATGATGTTCATAATTCCAATGCCTCCAACCAGCAACGACACCCCTCCGATGGCACCGAGCATGAGCGTTAATCCGCCCGTGATGGTGCCGACAATCGTGAGGGCATCTTTTTGGGATCTGACTGCAAAATCATCTTTCCGCAAGATGCGATGTCGCTGTCTCAGCAAGTTGGTGATTTGAAATTTGGCTGCTCCAGTGCTTTGTTCGTCTTTGGCTTCCACACTGATGTAGCTCAGAGTGACTCCATAGGTGGGATCACGGCCAATCAGACGACTCACCATGGTTGTGAGAGGGATGTAAGCGTTCTCATCCTGGTTGGAACCGAAGACTGCTCCTTTGGGTTCCATCACGCCAATCACCTTGAAGCTTTGATCTCGAATCCGAATGGTTTGCCCTACAGCTGCACTGGAAGGGAACAACTTGTCGCCAAGGTCAGGACCAATCACCACGACTGTCCGTGCACTCCGTTCATCTTCCGCACTGATGAAACGACCTCGAGCGACCTCAAAACTGCGTACAGGTAAAAATTCAGGGGTAACTCCCGAAATTGAAGTACTGGTGCTGAGTGCGCCGGCCTGAACTACTTCATTGGCGACGATTTGAGGAGCCACACTCTTAACGCTTGGAACTTGGGCAGCGATGGCTGATGCATCTTCAAGCACAAGGGTTCGAGGTAATGCCACGCCTTCACGTCGAGTGTCATTGCTTCCGGGAACCACAAACAACACGTTGGCGCCAAGACTGCTGAGCTGATCTTCAGCAAGGTTTTGGGCGCCCCTACCGACACCAACCAGGGTGATCACAGAAGCGTTTCCAATCACAATGCCCAGCATTGTGAGCAAACTGCGTAACCGGTTTGCCTTGAGGGTGGTGAGAGCCATGCCGATGGTGTCGGCGAGAGGCAGCTTGCTGGCCATGAACGAAAAAGACCAAACTCAGAGCATGGTGTCTAATTTCATCGAGATATTGCTGCTAGTTCCGCGGTGAACCACACCATCTTTCACATGCAAGGTGACAACTTCACCTTCTCGTAGGTCTCGGGTTGCATTGGCTACTCCAGTAATCACTTGAACACCGAGACGTTTTGCAATGACGGCAGCATGTGAATCTTCTCCAGGTTGTTCTGTGATGACCGCGGCAGCTTCGCGAATGCCATCCAAATAGTCGGCCGAAGTGTCTTTAGCAACAAGGATGTCACCTGGTTCAAGGCGAGCACAGTCACTGGCAGACATCGCGATTCGCACTTTTCCACTGACAGATCCGCTCCCAAAGCCAGTGCCTCTACCAAGAACAGCACTCACAATTCCCACTTTGATGAGATCTGTAGAACCACTCACACCAGCGAGCGTTCCTGCCGTTTGTACACAGAGATCTCCGTCATTGAGAACTCCCATCTCCTGAGCACAACCCATTGCCAGAGTGAATGTGGCGGTGGTGCTCTTCTGCGTCTCAATCAAGAGTGGCGTAACGCCCCAAACCAGCTGAAGTTTTCGAGCCACGCCGACTTCACTGGTTATTGCAAGGATTGGCGTTGAGGGGCGGAACTTGCTGACGTTGTGTGCAGTAGCGCCACTTTTCGTTAAGGGCAAAATTGCCGCAGCATTGAGTTGGCGGGCAATGCTGCTCACAGCACCACTAATGGCATTGGGGATTGTGCTCGGCAGATGGCTGTCGATCGGACGCTGGGGATAATCCCGTTCGATTCGCCGAGCGATTGTGGCCATTGTCTCAACTGCCTCAACGGGAAAATCACCAACAGCCGTCTCGTTTGAAAGCATGACCGCATCAGTACCATCCAAAATCGCATTGGCTACATCACTCACTTCAGCGCGAGTTGGTCTGGGACTCGCAGCCATGGAGTCGAGCATTTGAGTTGCCGTGATGATCGGTATTCCAAGACTGTTGGCTTTGTGGATTAAATCTTTTTGCAGCAACGGAACTTCTTCCGCTGGCATTTCAACTCCTAGGTCGCCACGGGCAACCATGACTCCATCGCAAAGCGGCAAGATCGCGTCAATCTGATCGATGGCTTCAAACTTTTCAATTTTGGCGACAACAGGAGTGGTGTGACCATGCTTCCGGATCAGTTCTCTGATTTCCTGCATATCAGATGGATTGCGTACAAAGCTGAGAGCAACCCAGTCCACACCTTGCTGGAGACCAAAAGCCAAATCTTGTCGATCTTTTGTAGTGAGTGCTCTGACAGAGAGCTGAACATCTGGAAAATTGACACCCTTATTGTTCGACAGCACGCCTCCAACTGAAACCGAGCAGTGCAGAGTTTGATCAACGGTATCGACACGCTCAACTTTCATCTCAACTCGTCCGTCGTCAAGAAGAATCCTGCTTCCTGCTGACACTTCTTCAGCCAGCTTTTCGTAGGTGACGGTTGCAACTGTTTGGTTACAGCGCACCTGTTTGGCAGTGAGAGAAAAATGATCACCCTTCGCAAGGGTGATGGGCCCTTCCTCAAAACGACCCAATCGGATTTTCGGACCTTGCAGATCCTGCAGAATTCCGATGTGAGCTCCTAATTCATGAGCCACTTGTCTGATGGTGGCAATCCTTTCAGCGTGCTCGCTGTGATCACCATGAGAAAAATTCAGTCGAAACGTTGTTGCTCCGGCCTGAATTAATTCACGGATTCGGGCAGGGCTTTCCGTTGCGGGCCCGATGGTGGCCACGATCTTGGTTCTACGCGTTAGATCGATCTGAGCCATCCACAGGTCTTGAAGCTTGCGGAATCTACCGTCTAGCCCCTTGGCTCACGTCAACTTGTTGGATGATGACTTTCTTCAACATGAATCGTATGGACCTGAACGCGTATCAGGCAGCAGCTCGCCGCACCGCTCTCTACCCCGACGCAGGGAATAACCCCATTTATCCAACGCTTGGACTCAGTGGAGAAGCTGGAGAAGTTGCAGACAAAGTCAAGAAGGTGATTCGCGATAGAGCCGGTCACTTTGATGATGAAGTGCGAGCAGAGATCGCTTTGGAGCTGGGTGATGTGCTCTGGTATGTGGCTCAACTTGCTAGTGAGCTTGGTTATGAGCTAGATGTCATTGCCAACCAAAATTTGAAAAAACTAAGGGATCGTGCAGATCGAGGCCAGCTCAGGGGAAGTGGTGATCATCGCTGATGTCCTTGAAGATCCTTTTTAGCCATAGACGCCAAAACCTCCAGCAAACGCGTAGCTGGCAGACACCAACAATTGCTGCATCAAGCTCAAGGCAATAAAAGCCAAAATTGCTGAAAGATCCAAACCTCCCAGTGGCGGAATCAATCCACGAAAGGCATTGAGGTAAGGATCGGTGATTGAACTCACCGTGCTCAGGACGGGATTTCCCATATCAACATTCGGGAACCAGGTCAGAAGGACCCGAATAATTAAGACAAAAGAATAAATCTGAAGGGTCTGGGCAAGGACCTGAAGAAAGGTGGAGACAAAACTGAGATCCATTTGCGCTGCTCGTACGTGAATACTGAATGAACTTTATGCAGCCTGATCTGGTTCTGAGATGCCTCGATCAGGAAGCACTGAAAATGTGCGATGAAACTTTTCAGAAAGACTGAGCCAATAAGAACGCCCTTCGCTTTGCCGTTTGCGTTCAATAAAGTTTTGACTCATCAACTCCTTGATGTGGTCGTAAGCGCCTGATCCTCGTAGTTCCACCAGTTCCGACTGCAGGATGCGCCTCTTTAAGGCAATTGTGGCGAGGGTTCTAAGCGTGGCGGTAGAGAGATCAACCGGTAAAAGATTCCGAACGAGTTCTCCCAATCCAGCTCGCAGTTGAAGGCTGTAGCGACCACTGCTCTCATGAATTTCTAGAGCCGTATCTCGTTGTGCATAACCGGCTACCAATTCAAGCAACCCCTGCTCGGTTTCCTTTTCACTCGTGTCTGCTAATTCGGCCAGTTCTGAAGTGGACATGGCTTTTCCTTTCAGATAAAGGATTGCTTCCAGACGAGCTGCAAGGGAGAGATTCAGTTGTGAATTGTTGATTCGTTCTGATGGGTTTGCCATTACCGCCACCCTTAATCCACAGACAAATTAACGCTGCTGGTGTTTTTAGCCATAAGTGCGTAACCATCAACCACCAAGAAACAACTGGTAAGCGGGATTACTGGTCTCCTCCCAGCTGCTGTAACCCAGATCTAGAAGAAAGGATTGCCATGCCTTCAGGTCGTCGGCGTTAACAAGAACACCAACCACGATCGTCCCGACATCAGCACCATGATTTCTGTAATGAAAAATGCTGATGCTCCACTCGGGATGTAGGGCCGTGACGAAACGCATCAAGGCCCCAGGGCGTTCTGGAAATTCAAAGCGATAAAGCAGCTCTTGCACATTGCTCGCGGTTGAACTCGCAGGAAGCCGGCCGCCAACCATGTGCCGTAGATGCACCTTTGAGAGTTCATCTTCACTCAGGTCCAAACAGTCATAGCCGTTTGACTTGAGGTGAGAAATCAAGGAAGCCCTGTCATCGGTTCCATCCACTTGAACACCCATAAAAATATGGGCTTGATTTCCAGCGCCCATTCGATAAGAAAATTCGGTGAGACTTCTATCTGCCAGCAGTTCACAAAGACCCCGAAGACTCCCCGGCCGCTCTGGAATTTCAACGGCAAGCATTGCTTCGCGCTCTTCGCCGAGTTCGGCTCGTTCAGCGACGAAACGTAAGCGTGCAAAATTAATATTTGCTCCACAGGCGACTGCCACAAGATTTTGATTCTGGAGTGACCTTCGACTGACATCAGCCTTGAGACCTGCAATAGCTAGGGCTCCTGCCGGCTCAAGAATGGAGCGGGTGTCTTCAAAAACATCTTTAATTGCTGCACAGATTTCATCAGTGCTGACCGTCACGATGTCATCAACATATTTTTTGGCCAATTCGAAGGTGTGCTCTCCTACCTCTCGAACAGCCACGCCATCAGCGAACAGTCCAACTTGAGGCAATCGAATACGTTCCCCCGCCTCTAAGGACAAAGTCATGGCAGCAGCATCATGGGGTTCAACGCCAATGATTTGAACGTCTGGCCAAAGACTTTTTACGAATACGGCAATGCCACCGATGAGTCCACCGCCACCAACGGCCACATAAATCACATCAGGAGGTTGATGGCACTGGCGGAGAATTTCCATCCCAACGGTTCCCTGACCAGCGATGACCTCGGGATCGTCGAACGGGTGGATAAAACAAAGATGTTCTGCTTCACTTCGAGCCCTGGCTTCTGCATAGGCCTCGTCGTAGGTCTCTCCATGAAGCACAACCTCGGCGCCAAGCTGGCGAACCGCATCGACTTTCACACCAGGTGTTGTGATCGGCATGACGATCACAGCACGACATCCGAGATGCGTTGCGCTCAGTGCAACGCCTTGAGCATGATTGCCTGCACTTGATGCGATCACCCCACGTTTCAGCTCAGCTTCGGAAAGTTGGGCCATCCGGTTGTAGGCGCCACGCAGCTTGAACGAAAAAACGGGTTGAAGATCTTCTCGTTTTAACCAAACCTTGTTGTTCAGCCTCCGGCTTAGATTGTTAGCGAATTCTAAAGGGGTTTCCCTGGCCACGTCATAGACACGAGCGCGCAGGATCCTTGGCAAGTAATGATCCATTGCGACAGTCTGACAACCACCCATCGCCGCGAAGGGTCGGTAAGGCTCGTAGATTGACTGGATGGGTCACGGGATGGGCATGCAGCTGAGCGAAATAAACCATCCCAACCAGCTGCACGGCTTGTCTGTGGCTGAGCTCGAGGATGTTGCGAAGCAAATTCGTCATCGCCATTTGGAAGTGGTCTCCAACAGCGGTGGTCATCTTGGCCCTGGTTTGGGCGTCGTTGAATTAACACTTGCTCTTTATCAGACCCTTGATCTCGATCAAGACAAGGTGGTTTGGGATGTGGGGCATCAGGCCTACCCACACAAATTGATTACTGGCAGATTTGAAAGATTTGACTCTCTACGTCAACAGGGTGGAGTGGCTGGATATCTCAAGAGAGCTGAAAGTAAGTTCGATCATTTTGGTGCTGGTCATGCGAGCACGTCTATTTCTGCGGCCTTAGGAATGGCTATGGCTCGTGATCGCCAGGGCTTTGATTACAAGTGCGTAGCTGTTATCGGCGATGGAGCTCTAACCGGAGGAATGGCACTCGAGGCCATTAATCACGCCGGTCACCTTCCAAACACTCCACTCCTTGTCGTCCTGAATGACAACGACATGTCGATTTCACCACCAGTCGGTGCACTGTCGACTTATCTCAACCGAATGCGTCTAAGCCCACCTCTTCAATTTTTATCAGGAAGCGTTGAAGAAAGTGTTCGAAATCTTCCATTCATGGGTGGAGAAATTCCGCCAGAACTCAATCGACTTAAAGAAAGCATGCGTCGGTTAGCTGTACCAAAAGTTGGTGCCGTTTTTGAAGAGCTTGGGTTTACCTATATGGGCCCGATTGATGGCCATGACATTGCAGAAATGACACGCTCTTTTCAAGCTGCTCATCGAGTGGGTGGCCCTGTCATGGTTCATGTTGTTACAAAAAAAGGGAAAGGTTATCCCTATGCAGAAGCCGATCAAGTCGGTTACCACGCTCAATCGGCTTTTAATCTCAGCACCGGTAAAGCAAGACCAAGTAAAACACCGAAACCTCCCAGCTACAGCAAAGTCTTTGGCCAAACTCTCGTCAAACTTTGTGAACAAAATCCTCGTGTTGTAGGGATCACGGCCGCAATGGCAACGGGTACTGGTTTAGATATCCTTCAAAAGGCGCTTCCAGATCAGTACATCGATGTTGGAATTGCTGAGCAGCATGCAGTCACGTTGTCTGCAGGTATGGCTTGCGATGGATTGAGGCCAGTTGTAGCGATCTACAGCACCTTTTTACAGCGTGCTTTTGACCAGCTCATTCACGATGTAGGCATTCAAAAGTTACCTGTGACCTTTGTTCTGGATAGGGCAGGAATTGTTGGAGCTGATGGTCCAACCCACCAGGGGCAATATGACATCAGCTACATGCGTGCGATTCCAAATTTCACAGTGATGGCTCCTAAAGACGAAGCTGAACTTCAGAGGATGCTTGTGACATGCCTGAATCACAACGGACCCACTGCATTAAGAATTCCTCGCGGTCCAGGAGAGGGAGTTCCTCTCATGGAGGAGGGCTGGGAAGCACTTCCAATCGGCTCTGGCGAAGTGATTCGTGAAGGACAGGATCTTTTAATCGTTGCTTACGGAGCAATGGTCCCTAAGGCAATCGCTACAGCGCAGAGACTGTCAGCAGTTGGGGTTGAGTCTGCAGTAATCAATGCTCGCTATTTACGACCCCTAGATGAAGCGCTGATTCACCCGATGGCACAGAGCATCAGGAGGATTGTCACGATGGAGGAGGGTGCTTTACCCGGTGGTTTTGGCTCTGCTGTTCTTGAATCCCTTCAGGAGAAGGGTTTGGCTTTCCCAATGCTTCGAATAGGAATTCCCGATCGACTGGTCGACCATGCCACGCCTCAGCAAAGCTTCGAGGCGCTTGGGTTGACCCCAGATCAAATGGCTTTACGAATTAAAGGGTATTTCGATTTACAGACGAAAGGGTCTCTAAAACTTGAAGAGAAATCACCAGCTGAATTGTCTTCAGCTGGCTGATTGGAATGTTGGAGGAAGTGAGATTTAAAGCACTCCACGTGCTGCTAAACCCTGAATGGCACCAATCCCAATTAAGTGCCCCAGGCTTGTGGTTGCAAGCATGCTGGCATGGCTCATCCCACCAAAGAATGAGGCACTAGGCATTTTGATACCTACGTTTTGATGCTTGATCGTGGCTTTGCCAATCGCAATCGCGATGACATTGCAGACCACCATCACAAGGGCAACCTTGGGCGACCAGGAGACGGTGGCGGGAGCAAGAGCTAGAAGTGGGATGAACATGCAGCGCAACAAGCGACCCCTTATCTTCCGATTTCAAGGCCCAAAGATCTCCTCCTCGTAAGAGTTATTCACTGGTTGTTGGGATTTTGCTCGGAGTAGGCCAGCCACTATGCAGGCGTTGCTGAGCGTCAGAAAAGCCTCAGCACCGCCATGAAGCCAATCCACAGCAACTAATTCAGAGTCAAAGCGAAGAAGTGCAAACACCGCAGCGGCGATGGTGACAGCCACGAACAACAAGGTGAGTTGAAATCCGATCACAGTCAATTTTGGCAACTGTTGACTTCGCCCTAGGTAAAAGAGAAAGACCAAATAGGGCAGTAACGAAAGTGCAAACAACGGTGCTGGATCAATGTTGATCATCATGCGTTCACCATTGATTTGCGCTGCAAATTCCAAGCAGCAATGGCCAACGTGATGTTACCCAAAAGGGTCGTACCAGCTTGCAATGTGACAAGCCAGCGAAGACTTTCCGAATTGTCATAGAGGTGCCATGTACAGGCAGCCATGGCACTAATCAACGCTGGAATCATCGCGGCAGAAAGCCAAATCATGCTCATTCGAGAGTGCCTCGAGCCGTGTTGCGCAATCAAAACCATCGCTAGAAGCCACTCGAATACGGAGGCCACATGGATCCACCAAGTACCGAATGAAAGAGCATGCATAGCATCAAAACCGAGCAATGACTCCAACGTACGCGCTCTGAGCAGCGGATAATGGTTGCAAACATGATGCGCTGAATGTCTGGCCTGGCTCTGTCATCACCGCCCAGGTGTGTTCTGCTCTGTGGCTATTACGGAGAACATAATCTTGGAGATGATGCGCTGTTAGAAGTGTTGATTCGACAGCTTCCAGAGGGCTGGCAACCAGTGATTACGGCCTTTGACTCAGAAGCCGTTCGCGAAATGGTTCCTAATGCAGCTGTTATAAACAGACGCTCGCTGAACTCAACACTAAAAAGCATTAGAGAAGTTGAAGCCGTTGTACTAGGAGGCGGAAGTTTACTTCAAGATAGTACTAGCTTTAGAAGTCTAATTTACTATATAATTATAATATTAGCAGCGCGAATAAGATCAAAACCAGTGATTTTATGGGGACAAGGACTCGGACCCCTGAAGAAATCTTTGAGCCGATTTCTTGTAAGTCGAGCACTCAATTATGCGTCCTCCATCACCTGGAGAGATGCTGCATCAATGGAACTGGCTTACCGTCTGAAGATTAAAACACCTATGACAATGGCACCTGATCCAGTATGGACCCACCAAACAACGAACCATCAAGGAGGGGGAGATATTGTGCTGTGTTGGAGACCATCTAAATTACTTAATGAGAACGGTTGGACACTGTTATTAAAGGCTCTAGAACAACTGTGTCATCGAACAGGACTATCAGTAACGTGGTTAGCATTCCACGCTCTTCAGGATGCTGACCTGTTTCAATCACTAAGAGGCAAAGGGCTCATATCAGATAATCTTGCTAAAAAATCAACAACAATAATTGCCAATAATATTGAGCAAGCAAACGATATTTTTTCAGATGCAAGCCTAGTGATCGCAATGCGCCTCCATGCACTCATCTTAGCAATTAGCAGTCAATGTCCAACGGTAGGTCTTAGTTATGACCCAAAAGTAGAAGCAGCAGCGCGAACGGCAGGTGCGGCATGGTCAAGTTTAGACAATCTCCCTGATCTCAAAATACTAGTATCACAATGGATTACTAGTTTGTCTACTGCGCCATCAATTTCTAGACTTGATGCGATTCGAAATGAATCGCATGAACATGAGCGCATGCTTAAGATATCATTGAGTAATATTCAATAATATAACTAAAATGAACGAACACTACTCAAACTAAAAAGAAATCATTGTTACAGAAAGACGGAAATATTTTAATGAAGTCGATAACAAGTTTTAACTGATGATATCAAGATAATTTTTGGCCACTTTCTGCAGCAAAACGATGTTCATCTAAAACATTCCACCCAATAGCAACTGATTCGGGAATTTCTGAATTCGCCGAACAAGACATTCTCAAAAGACCAAGCGAACTCTCTAAATAAAGAAGTTGAGAACTGCCAAGCCATTCACGTGTAACTAGCTTGCAATGGAGCCCCTGAGGGTCAAAATAAAGTGATTCAGGCCTAACAGCACGAATAACCCCTTGTTCTTCTGGAAGGCAGTTAATCTGTGGCCTACCAATGAATTGGGCAATAAACAAGGTCTCAGGATGATGATAAAGATCCTCAGGAGTGGCAATTTGTTCTATCTGACCACCATTCAAGACTGCAATGCGATCAGCGACAGCCATGGCCTCATGTTGATCATGAGTGACATGGATCACAGGTTTATGACGATTAAGAACGAGACGTCTTAATTCGGGCCGCAACTCTTCTCGCAATTGAGCATCTAGGTTGCTCATTGGCTCATCAAGCAAATAAACGTCAGGATCTCTCAATAGGGCCCTAGCCAAAGCCACTCTTTGTCTTTGTCCTCCAGATAACTGAGCAGGCAAAACATGAGCGCGATCAC
>TARA_B100001093_G_scaffold220785_1_pt1 | contig 11876 bp, 9 predicted proteins | sample TARA_B100001093 | Tara Oceans TARA_B100001093 (sample SAMEA2623116) | marine metagenome | biome: marine biome (ENVO:00000447); feature: surface water layer (ENVO:00002042); material: "saline water (ENVO:00002010), including plankton (ENVO:xxxxxxxx)" | depth 5 m
TCGGCCCAATTGGGTCCCATTGAAATTAGTGAGCCCAAAAGCATACATGTCAGTATACCGATAACTAGAACCTTCTTTTTGTGATCAAAAATGGATTCACCCAGTTTGTAAAAGACCCTACCTTCTAGCATCCTTGGGTCTGTTGACCAGTCCATGGCTCGGGGGGTTAGAATTCGGTATTTGAATTAATGTTTTACTAGGTGAGTTTTACAACAGTTGGAAACGAGGCTTGATAACTTATCACAACAGCGCACGGTCATGGAAAGAGCCTTAGTCGGTGGTGGATGTTTTTGGTGTACTGAAGGAGCCTACAAGAGAATGAAAGGGATAGTATCTGCTCTACCAGCATATGCTGGTGGTCCAGATAAAAATCCCAATTACAAATCTGTATGTTCAGGAAAGACAGGTCATGCAGAAATTGTCGAGATAATGTACGACCCAAGTATAATTGACTACTCTACAATCCTTGACATCTTCTTCACCGTTCACGACCCAACTCAACTGAATCGTCAAGGAAATGATATCGGCACACAATATAGGAGCTGCATAATGCCATTAGACGAAAACCAAAAAAATGCTGCAAAAAGCAAAATCGTCGAGATGCAGGATTATTTTGACAGAGAAATTGTCACTACAATAGAAGAACCGATAAATTTTGTAATTGCTGAAAAATATCATCATGATTATTATGAAAGAAACCCTGCTCAAGGATACTGCATGGCTGTAGTTGGCCCGAAAATAGCTAAGATTCGTCAAAAATTTGCTCACTTATACTAGAGTGAAATTCAATAGACGGTTGCTACACGCCTGTTCATGGTGAATAATGTACCCACCCCGCCAACACCGGTTAATGAACCAGTTTTAGGATATCTTCCTGGTAGTAAAGAACGTACTGAACTCAAGGCTGAATTGTCAAGACAATCCGCACAGGTTGTTGAAATACCATGTATCATAAATGGTGTAGAAGTCTATACTGACAATGTTGTTGAACAAGTTATGCCGCACAACCACAGCCACGTAATTGCTAGAGTTCATATGGCTGGAGAGAAGGAAGTTAAAGATGCTATAAATGCTGCATTAAATGCTCATGATTCATGGTCAACAATGCCATGGGAGGCAAGAGGGGCTATATTTCTGAAAGCAAGTGAGTTGCTAAGAGGCGAATATCGCGCTAAAATCAATGCAAGTACAATGATTAACCAATCAAAAACCTGCCACCAGGCGGAAATAGATTCAGCCTGTGAATTAATTGATTTTTGGCGATTTAATGTTCAATATGCCAGAGAAATATACGAAGACTTGCAACCTCCTGTATCCCCTTCCAGCATGTGGAATTCGAGTGAAGTAAGGCCTCTGGAAGGTTTTGTATTCTCAGTAACTCCATTTAATTTCAGTAGTATAGCAGCAAACCTGCCATCATCTACTGCAATCATGGGAAATACTGGAGTATGGAAACCAAGCAGAAATTCTTACCTGTCAAATTACTATCTGATGCAATTAATGATGGATGCTGGATTACCAGATGGGGTAATAAATTTCATACCTGGAAAAGCAAGCATGGTGGGCGACACTTGTTTATCCCATCCAATGCTGGCGGGAATCCACTTCACCGGCTCAACATCAGTGTTTAGGCAGATGTGGAAAGATGTTGCCAATAATCTAGAAAACTTGCGCTCTTATCCAAGAATAGTTGGTGAAACTGGGGGCAAAGATTTCATTGTAGCGCATCCAAAATGTGACAAAGAAGCATTAACGGTTGCTTTGATTAGAGGAGCATTTGAATTCCAAGGGCAGAAATGCAGTGCCGCTAGTAGAGCATACATTCCTGAGTCAGTCTGGGATTCAATAAAGGATAATTATGTTGAACAAGTCGGTAAAATAACTGTTGGAGATCCCAAAGACTTCTCCAACTTTATGTCTGCAGTCATAGACAAAAAATCCTTTGATAACATTGTTGGATACATAGAGCGAGCTAAACAAGATACCGGTTGCGAAGTAATTACTGGTGGCACATATGATGATTCAACAGGGTACTTCATTCGTCCAACAACCATAGTCTGTAATGACCCCCAGTATGAATCAATGGCAGAAGAAATATTTGGCCCTGTATTATCTATTCACGTCTACCCTGACCATGACTTTGAGAATATCTTGAAAGTTTGTGATTCAACTTCCCAATACGCACTCACAGGTTCTATTTTTGCGGCAAATCGTGAAGATGTACTCACTGCAATGTCTGCCTTGAGATATTCCTCTGGGAATTTCTATATCAACGACAAACCAACCGGTGCTGTTGTTGGTCAACAACCATTTGGCGGTGCAAGAGGTAGTGGTACTAATGACAAAGCTGGATCTCCGTTAAATCTACTAAGATGGGTAAGTCCAAGGTCAATCAAAGAGACATTTGCCCCCCCACATGAGTGGACCTATGGTTTCCTAAAAGAGTGAAGAGGTAGTTTTTTACTCTTATCCAAATTATTGACTGATTCAGTTAATACTCTAGGCTCTATGCCTTTGCTAACTAGAGAAATTAACCACCACCCAAAAGATAGAATTGGAGTAGATGTCAGCATCAATAAGCACAAAAATACCACAATGTTAGATTCGGATAAGTCCCAAGACCAAAATCCACATACAATCATTGCCAATATGAAAAATAATCTTGATGCTTCGCTTGGAGTAGACCATCCTCGATGATCTAATCTAGGCGCAAATAGGTATTCTTTAATCCCCATTATTTGAAACTTAATTGATTCAAGATAAAAAGACATGTTTTTTTCAATCAAAGCGATTAGTTCATGTCTTACAATAAACAGGGCGTACCCCGCAGTGATGAATGCTTTGGCCGACTGCTGATTTTTTCAGTGACGAGTGATGGGCGAACTGAGCGGGACAATACGATTTAATCGGGCCCTTATCCTTACTGTGAGAAATATGCAAGGAGTACCTCAAACTGGACTTTCTCCTGCACCAAATAATCTCTATCTATCACAGAAATCATCACCTTGGAAGACCATATTTTCAATGCTTATGTTGGTCATTGTAGTTTTTTTCTTCGTCCAAATTTTTGTTCTTGTAATATCCGGGTTTTTGGATAGTGACTTGGATGGTGACCTTGGCCCAATGGACCCAATGATGGTAATTTTTGGAACCCTGTGTTCAACACCTTTCTTACTGTTATTTTTAGTTATGAGAAAACCAAAACTGGCTCACGTTGTCAGACTAGAAACTAATGAGAACGGGAGTAATGCACACTACATCACGCCAGGGACATTGATTCAGACACCACAGCAGACTATTCTTCAACATCATCTTATTCACAATACTGCACCTCTTGAAATGCCTAAGTTTAGTCACCTGTGGATTATTTTCTTTATTGGCACCATTCTCTCAGCAATATTCATGGCTCCGTTATTGGTGTTAGGGTTAGAACCTGCTGCAATTTTATTATTCTTGATTATCGCTTTACCTGCTTGGATTATTGGATTTTCAACTCCGGTATTTGCTTGGTGGTCAACATCAAATGAGTATTTTGGACTTAGAACTACACGAAGACAAGGAGAATGGATGTTAATTGCCGGAATGTTATCGACACTTCCTGCTCTTGCGATAAATTCACTTATCTCACCGATAATCATCAACATGTTTGGATTATCTATTACTGACGAATATAGCCTAGGTTATGGAATGATTTTATTCCTTTCTGCACCGATTGGTGAAGAATTGTCTAAAGCCTGTGCTGTATTATTTCTAGCCAGATTTATTGATTCACCAAAACGAGGCTTTCAAATCGGTTTTTCTGTCGGCCTAGGTTTTGCTCTTCTTGAAAATATGATCTATATCTTAGGGGCAATATTTACCGGAGAGGGTGCTGCAATTAGTTTTGTTTTCACGGCGATTTTAAGAGCAATCGGGTCAATTCCTGGCCACGCAACGTGGACTGGTATCACAGGTTATGCTATTGGATGCTATGTTATCAATAACCGATGGAATAAAATGAGTTTAGGTGTTTTTGACAAATCAAAAAGTAACTTAGAGAGTCAATGGATTTTATTCAACAAAAAATCAGGCCAGCCAATGATTTCTTCAAAAAGTGAGATTGGAATAAAATCAATTCCTAAATGGCTTTCTGCTGGTCAAGACAAGATGATTACAATGACTGACAAACCAGTAAAAGCAATATTGATTGCAATAATATGCCATGCTTTATGGAATGGATCGTTATGGTTAACTAGCGTAATCTTGCAAGATTCTTCTCTCTTGATACAGATCATTGCTAATATTGTGACCATAATAACCTTGATTGTATTGTTATGGGTTATACTGCGAAGGTTGATTCCATACGCACTTGAGGAAGGAAATATCACTACAGAATAGGTCTTTTTCTGGCAATAATAGGGAAGTAAATTTAAACAAACTGTCACGCACAAGGTACGGGGATAACAATGGATTACCTAATTGAGGGGATAAATCAAGGTAACTTGTTTGTCACTTCAATGATAATGCTGGTGCTAGTTATTGCATCAACTAAGGCTCGGTTCTTAGATACCGCTGGAGTTGCGTCGGCAGTATTTGTTGGTTTACTAGTCGGTGTTTTAGGCCACTGGAGTTGGTTACTTATCCTGCTTTCTTTCTTGGTATTTTCTCACCTTGCCACAAAATGGAAGTTTGAGGAAAAAAAAGCCAAAAACATGTCTGAAAGTGATGATGGCCATCGTGGTTGGGTAAACGTATTTGCCAATGGTAGCATCCCTGCACTAATCGCAACTGGTGCTTTTTTGACAGACCAGTGGGAATATGGCATTTGGATGTTTGGCGCTGCAGTTTCAGTTGCTGCTGCTGATACATTTGCCAGTGAATTTGGCTGTCTTGATGAAAATGTAAGAATGATTACAACCCTCAACAAATGTGAACCTGGAGTTAATGGAGGATTTTCCAAGACTGGACAATTAGCTGCATTAATTGGTTCAGTAATCATCGCAGTCATGACCATGGGGGCATGGCTACTCATCAATCCAGATAAAAGTTTTAATTATGGATTTAACCTTAGTTTAGCGGTTGTCACAATAGGCTGGATTGGCTGCCAAATCGACAGTCTATTAGGAGCCTGGTTTGAAAATCGTGGACTCTTGACTAAAGGTGGTGTCAATGCTTTAGCGATTACATCAGGCATGCTAATTATGTTGGCTTGGCTTAGTTGGTTTTAGTCAATCAATGAGCCAATAGTTATTCAACTAATACTCTTTGGTTGATTCATGGGCAAGCGTATCATTAGCATTTTATTGCTAATTTTACTCATCGGGGTTATTGGCTCTAGCAGTGTTTCAGCCGATGATGATTCATACCAACCTGGCTACATAGACTGGGAAATCAATCCTGTTGAGCATTTGTTTGTTGAAGGTGAGTCCGAACAAACTGCGATACTTCAACGCGAAAAACCAGACCAAACAGAAGGCGGAATTAGTTTAGACCCATTATTTAATGGGGACATATTTTCAATCCAGAGCGAGCCAATTCAACACGGGTTTGCACAAACTGTGAAAATGAGTGTTTACTTCTCAGTCTATCTGGATGATAGTGTGGGCCCTCAAACATGTGTCAGACAACAAAGCACAAGTCTTGGTATATCTGACGCAAGTACCACTCTAACCTACACAGTATCTTTAGCCGGACAACAGATTTATCAAGAATCTGTAACTGAAATCGTCGATGAAATCGGTTCTTCATCAGCATTGAATTTTTCTGGACCAGTAAATGATGTCAACATTACTGCAAGCCCTGGAGATACTTTCCAATTAACGCTTTCAGGTGTTCATAATTGCCTAGGGTCTAGTGTAATGGTACAATGGGGTGGTGGCCCTGAGCCACAAAATTCTGGAGGTATTTTGATGGTTGGGCAATTATATCAACCAAAAATGAATATGGTTATTGACAATTCAAATATACCTCACATAGAATTAGACCCAATCCTACCTTGGGGAGTTGAAGACATAAAAGAAACTAAATGGGAAATCTGGGGACCACTTAGTCAATATGATCGTACATCGTTTGATAATGATGATATGATTGAAAACTCCGCTGGAAAATCTATGCTGGAAAGACAAATTACCGACAATAAATCTGTTCTAGTATGGTCTGGCAAAGAAAATCTAAACAGTGGAGAATATAATTTACAAATTTGTATAAAAACAGTTCACGGTGACTTAAACAGTGAGTGTCATGCTTTTGGAATCCTTAGATTTGAAGTAATAGACGAAGATAACGGATTTGCTAACGCTAAACTATTCTTGACTATTAGTACGGTATTTGCCCTACTGTTGTTTGTCGGTAACGCGTTTAACCAAGGACTCCTAATTCCTGCACCAATATTAGGAGCTCTTTTGGTAATGATGTTGTTATTTATTCCAACTGCATTTAGTCAAAATAATCTGGGAGCTGATGCTGCTATTTACGACAACACTAGAGTTTCCAACGCAGAATTGTATGATGAGAATGAAAACTCATACACAATTGATGAACTATTTGATGGTAAAGATGCCTTGGTAATCGGGATTGGTTTACCTGCCTCAGAAAATTTTATTGAACAAAGTAATCAATTCAACCGGACTTTAGAGAGTTATGGCGACGATGTAGCCATCATTCACATTATATCTGGAACTAATCCTTTAACCTCTGACTTAGTTCAAATGCGTGCTCAACTTAACACATCATGGCCTATTTTGTTAGACGCAAATGGACAATTTGCCTCGACCCTACCAAATGGCGTATCCGACTCTGTATTGGTCGTTGATAGGGCAATGCACGTAACGTTTAGTCAATCACCTGTTGCTTATTCAGATGATATTAGCGATGCCATTGAGGCAATCCCATCTGGAGGGGCCCAAAACCTCGCACCATATTTTGCGCTGCTAGTTGGCCCAGGACTATTCTTATTCTTCATAGCCCTACCAAGAGAAGGATGGACTCCCCCTGATGAACCAGTACCTCCCGGTTCGCTATGGGCTTCTATTATCGGCGCTGGTGCAGCTGGAATCTTACTAGTGAACCTACCTACATTAATCGCTACAATCTTGCCAATTGGGACAGGATTACTGTTTTATTTAGATATCTTGATGATGTTCTGGTTTGTTGAAATGGCATTCTTCACCGCCAAGAACGGCAAACCGTATGAAGCCGCATTATTGGCTGGATTTATTCATCGCCTATATCCTAAACACTTCCAAGATTGGCGACCTCTAGAGGATATGGAAAGAGATGTTTTGCTGGGTATTTGGTTCGGCTGGTTTGGAATTCTAGCCTTTCCTGCGTTATTCCCTCAAGCAATTGGTGCAGCAATGCTTAGTGGTTTTGCCGGGATTGTACGATCGGTTTTATCATTGATACTAATTCTTCTAATGGGGGGATTAGCCATATTATCACTTAGGATTATTGCGGCAGTTGGCGGACCAATCTCAAGATTGTTTGGCAGGTTTGGTGCTGAATCATTTACTCAATTTGTTGGTTGGTGTATTCTACCATTGGCAATATGGGTTACTATCAATTCGATTTTAACCAGCATTAACGTTGGACTATTATGAATAGATTGACATTGGTTGACTTTGGTTAACCTAGTTCATGATTGAGTCTACAAGCAGATGGAGCGTCACCAGAAGGAAAGTTTTCACTAATTGTGCTCGAAGGTACGCAATAAAATATATTGACAATAATTATTCTAATTTTAAACAAAATAAAACGAATTATCACTCACCTTGGGATCTGATGATAAAAACCTCCAGATGTATATTTTTCCAATTATTAGCAGATTTACATAGGGGAGTTAATTGGAGTGAAAAATTAATCCAATCGAGAATTAGATTTGAATTGACTAGCCAATTAACATCCTTTGGTTTGACCAGTAAGATAATTTCAAACAAAACCAAGAGTCAGTTAATTTCATCCGCATTTATCCGAATTAAAAAAATACTAAAGCATTCAATTATCACTAGAATCCTTGACGGTTCTATCAAAGAATGGAGCTTCCATGAACGCATTAACCCAGTAACTTTTGGGCACATAAACGCCTATTGCTCTCCAGACTTAGTTTATCGAACCAAATCAAAATGGCATTTAGTTAGACTTACTTTTCAATCTGAAAGAATCCAGCCATATGTTGAATTAGAATTATGTTCAATGTTATTATGGTCAAAATATAATCAATATTTGCCAAATATACAAGAGAAATTTGCTCTACATGGTCTATTTTATAGTGATGGCAAATGGAGAAATTATTCAATTATACCGAGTCAAAGAATGTTACAAGAATCAAAGCAATTATTGGAAAAGGATGTTCATAATATGAACTTACTACAAATTGAATTTATGAAGAACCTGAACCCAAATAAATTACCATTAGCAACCTCACCCAAGTATTGTGTTCGTTGTCCGTATAAATTAACATGTCCAAAATTTAGTTTTTCAAAAAAGATATAGGTTTTATTTTAGAAGAGTATATAAAACCATGGTAAATGTAGCCGTCGAACTTAATAGCATTGTTTTTTTGGAATCAAACATGTCGTTGACACCTACTGATTATGACTTCGGAATTCCGTCGAATTATGCCTTTGCCCAAAAAATAACATGCAAGAGTGATGAAACCAGAAAAATGTTTGTTGAAGGATGGGGTCATATGCTCAATTACAATCATGAACAAGCAATCGCCTGTTTCTCAAATTGTACTGTACTTGAACCAGATTGCGCAATGGCTTGGTGGGGTATTTCCTACTGTGTTTCTTCTAATTACAACTGGGCACCTGGATTAGGGTCTGGTCACGATTCAATTCAACAAGCATTATCTGTAATGGATGGATGTTCAGAATTAGAACAAGACTTAATCAAAGCACTATCAACTCGTCACTCAGCTGAAGCTCGAGATGCTGCAGACCCTACAGTACTCAATATGGGCAACAGCCCAGAATTGAACGTAGCATTTGCAGAAGCAATGGCGCCATTGTATGAAAAGTACAGCGGCGATTTAGATGTAACTGCTATCTATGTAGAGGGTTTGATGAATCTAAAAGCTTGGCAACTATGGGATAAAAACACCACCACTGGAGAAATAACTCCTGCAGATGATAATACTCTACTATTGGTGAAAATCATGGAAGATGCATTTGGAAGTAGCGAAGAAGCCAAACAACATATTGCTCTTTGTCATCTTTATTGCCACGCACTTGAATTGTCTCCTTTCCCTGAAAAGGCACTTCCAGCTGCCGACGTATTGCGTACTGCAATGCCAGGTTTGGGCCACTTAGTCCACATGCCTTCACACATTGATGCGTGGGTTGGACAATGGAAAGAGGCTGTAGAATGTAATATAGCAGCAGTTGAAGCCGATGACAGATATGTCGAACTTACTGGAAATGAATCCCAATTCTACAAATTTTATCGCATGCACAACCACCATTTTATTGTCTGGTGTGCTATGTTTGAAGGTCAGTATGAGACTGCTTTGAAATATGCTCGAAAAGCCGCAGCAACCTTGCCTGCTGGAGATGAAAATCATGGAGTTAATTTCATGCTTGCTGGAATAATCCCAATGGGTGCAATCTTCCTAGAATCATACGTCACTATGCCTTGGCACGTTATGATTAGATTCGGCAAGTGGGATGAAATTCTTGTTGAACCAATGCATTCAGACAAAGATGCATTCCCAGCAACTATCGCCACTCAACACTATGCTCGTGGTGTAGCATATGCCTCCAAAGGAATGGTTCCTGAAGCAGAAGCTGAACAAGTGTTATTCAATCAAGCATTAGAAAATCCAGCTCTTGCTGGCAGAGTTATGCACAATAATTTGATGTACCAAGATCCTGCTGAAGGACCTTCAATTCTAAATGTTAATTCGGCAATCTTAGAAGCTGAAATTGAATACAGAAGGCAATTCTTAGCAAAAGCAAATGGTCATTCTGCTGATTTCACAGCAGCATTTGACGAACTACGCAGAGGTGTAGATCTGTCACTAAACCTTGCTTACAATGAGCCATGGGGACAAATGCAGCCAGTCCGGCACATTCTTGGTGCACTACTATTCGAACAAGGTCACATTGAGGAAGCAGAGGAAGTTTACCGAGCTGACATTAAGTTGTGGAAAGATAACATGTGGGGATTATTGGGCCTAAAACTCTGTTTAGAAGCCCGTGGAGATGCTTCAGAAGAACTTGCAAAAGTTACTGCTCTGTTCAATGAGAGAAGTTCCCGTGCAGATATAATCCCAGCAAAGACTTGCTTCTGCGCCCAAGATGCCTTAGAGAAGTCCTGCTGTGACTGATTGCTGAGACACCATTAATCAAGATGTCAAATCATCCAACACGGAACTGATATCAGAAGCCTTGGTAACTCCGCTTGCCAGTAAGACTCCTTCTGCGCCTAGTTCAATTGCCTTCTTGACATCTGCACCGTTTTTTACACCTGCACCGCAAAGTACTCGGACATTAGGATTGGTCGATTTAACTGCTGCAACGGTGTCTGAAACAATGGATGGATCTGCTGATGTCACTGAAATATCTCCACCAATTAGTTCAGGAGGCTCTACGGCAATGAAAGTTGGACTTAGTTTAGCCAAAGCAATCGCTTCATCAACATCTGCAGCACATGCACAAATAGGAAAATTTTCCGGTAACATAGCCATCAATTCCTTGACATGTTCCAATGAAACTTTGTGCTCAGCATGATTGATTATTGTTCCAACTGCTCCACGGTGAATAGCCAAATCAGGCTCTAGCCAACCGGTGTGACTACCTTTTCCAACTGGGTCAAGATGTTGAGACCAAACCTCAAGTTTATCACAATTAGTCGAAATTGAAGACAAGTCAAATGCAGATACTACTGCGATCATGCGGTAATTTCGGTTCACAAACTGTTCCATTACTGTAGCAAGTTGCTCTGCAGATTCGCCGCATGCTGTTTGATATGTTTTGAAATTAACAACTATCAAGGGTTTGTCCATGAGTTTGGCAGGCCAACATTGCATTTGAGTTCTTCCACTCATAATGTGCAATTCACTGGTTTTCCCAAGTAGTATCAGTAATCGTAGTACCTGGTGGGATTACCGAATCATGACCAACAATAACATTTGTCAATCGACTATTTTCCCCAATGATACTATTGCGACCAATTAAGCTACCAGATATTTGACTCAATCTACCAATTTTGCTATTATCTAAGATAGTCGAGTGTGTTATTGAAGACTGTACGATTTCTACACCTGATGCAATCATTGAAGACATTATACTACTGTCAAGTGATGGATTTTTGGTGGAGTGACACCACGAATTTTCAACTCTAGTACCAGAAGTAAATCGTGATTCTTCCACACATTTTGATACCGCATCACACCAAGACTCTCTTGTCCCTGCATCGATAAAATAACCGTCAAATTTCATGCCATTTAGCATTCTTGTATCGGTTAGTTGTGGAAATACATCTCTTTCAAGCGAATGCCGACCTTGTGGCATAAAGTCAAAGATATCCTCCTCAAAAATATATGAGCCTGCGTTTATCAAATTAGAGAATACTTCTTCTGGTTTGGGTTTTTCCTTAAATTGGGTGATTTTTTCAGAATTGTCTAGTCCAACAATACCGAACCTCGTTGGATCTTCAACTTCCCAAAGACCTAGAGAGCCAATCCCGCCGTTTTTATTATGCAATTGTAGAAGTTTTCCGACATCAAGTGATGAAATTATATCCCCATTAAAACAAGCAAAGGTACCACTTACACTATCCTTACAGTTACCAAGAGCCCCACCAGTACCAAGTGGTTCTTTTTCATTAACAATATTAACGTCAAAGTCACATTCTATAGAATCAAAATACGATTTAATCAGGTCTACTTTATAGCC
>TARA_B100001093_G_scaffold246409_2_pt1 | contig 11873 bp, 10 predicted proteins | sample TARA_B100001093 | Tara Oceans TARA_B100001093 (sample SAMEA2623116) | marine metagenome | biome: marine biome (ENVO:00000447); feature: surface water layer (ENVO:00002042); material: "saline water (ENVO:00002010), including plankton (ENVO:xxxxxxxx)" | depth 5 m
TAAAACGTAACAACTAAAATTGTCCCTGACATTATAACTTCAGCATTGCTCCGCGTGAGTGATCTCTCACTCAACCGCATTTATCACAAGAAGTTGAGAAACAGCGTAGCCAGAATTACACCACTTTTGCTTGGGACATTGTTTCTTTATTATTTCGTCTGCAAACTTTTCATATTTTATAGAAACGACCTTAGTGTAACTTATCGGTAAATTTGGGATAACTTCTACGTCATTTTTATCATAGATTTTCGAATGCCGAGTCGAGTATGGTCGGTTCTATACTTTTGAAGTTTTTTCCTCTCTTTTTCAACCACTTCTTTGGGCGCTTTAATGGAGAAGCCGGGATTTCTCAGCTTAGCCTCTAGTGCCTGACATTGAGAATCAATTTTGTTCATTTCTCTATCTAAACGCTTAAGTTCATTCGCAATGTTGGCATGACTTTCCATTAGGACTAGAACTTCTAAGCCTTGAGTTAATATTACGATTGCCGGTGGAGTTTCAACTTTCTGGTCTACCCATTTTATTGTTTTTAACCGCCCCAATTTTATTAGCAATTGATACGTATCCTCTAACAATTTGTGGTCGTCCTCGGTGCCTTTGTCTAACATTATATTTAGCAGTGTGGCCGGCGGAATACTCATTTCTGATCTTACAGTTCGAATTGCAGTCACTAAAGATTTCACCCAATTGATTTTTGTTTCAGCCTCAGCATCCATAAACTTTGGGTTAGATGATGGGTATGGCTGAAGCATAATTGTATCCCCCCGAACATTAGCAACGGGTGCTATATGTTGCCAGATTTCCTCAGTAATGTAAGGGATCATAGGATGGGCCAATCGCAGTATTGTTTCTAACGTATGGGTAAGTGTTCGCCTTGTGCCAGTTTTTTTTACTTCCGAACTTTTCACGTCCCATAAAATTGGTTTTGATAATTCTATGAACCAATCACAGTATTCGTTCCAAACAAAGTCGTAAATTGATTGTGCTGCTAGGTCAAACCGATATTGTTGCAAGCAGCTTAAAACGTCATTTATTGTTGTTTGAAGCCTCGATTTTATCCATCGGTCCGCTAAACTCAATTGATCATCATACTGCTGATTCCCAAGGTCATGGTCTTTCGTGTTTAGTAGTACAAATCGAGAAGCATTCCAAAGTTTATTACAAAAATTTCGGTAGCCGGCGAGTCGCTTCATATCCCAATTGATATCGCGTCCATGAGATGCAAGTGATAAAAGAGTGAATCTGACTGCATCTGTACCATGGTTGGCAATTCCATTTGGAAACTCTTTTGCTGTACGATTTGCGATTTCGGCAGAGAGCTTTTTCTGCATCATATTTGACGTACGCTTCCTTTGAAGGCCCTCTTTACTAATTCCATCTACCATATCCAAGGGATCTAAAACATTCCCCTTCGACTTCGACATTTTCTGTCCTCGTTCATCACGGATGAGACCGTGCACATAAACAGTTTTAAAAGGTATTTGGGATACTGCATTTTCGTCACGTAAAAGTTGCAGAGACAACATAATCATACGTGCTACCCAGAAAAAGATAATATCAAATCCGGTAACAAGAACTGAGGTTGGGTGAAACGTGGATAAACGTGAGGTGACATTAGGCCACCCTAGGGTGGAGAAGCTCCATAGTGCAGAGGAAAACCAAGTATCCAAAACATCAGGATCTTGACGTAAAATTATATCTCCAAGCTTGTATTTTTTACGTATTTGCTCATCGGAAGTTCCGACATAAACGATTCCGCGTTCGTCGTACCACGCTGGAATTCGGTGTCCCCACCAGAGCTGTCTGGATATGCACCAATCTTGGATATCCTTGAGCCATGAATAATACATATTTTTATATTGTTCTGGCACGAAATTTATTTTCCCTGTTTCTACAGCATCAATTGCAGGGCCAGCAAGTTCACGTGCATTTACATACCATTGGTTTGTTAACATAGGTTCGATGATGACTCCACTACGGTCGCCGTAGGGCACAGTAATGTCACTGAGTTGTACGGATTCTAATAGCCCCAAGTCTTCCAAGTCAGAAATGATTTGGCGACGTGCTTCGAATCGATCTAAACCAACATATTTCTCTGGCAACTCAGTTTTAATGGTTTTGTTAGCACTTCCATCTGCATTCAAACACTCAGCTTTTCGCAGAATTTTTGCATCTTCATCTAGAACTCTTATTATCGGTAGTTGGTGACGTTGTCCTACCGCATAATCATTAAAATCATGAGCAGGCGTTATCTTAACGCAGCCAGTTCCCTTCTCGATTTGTGCATGGTCGTCTGCAATAATTGGTATAGTTCGTCCTAACAAGGGTAGTTCAGCGGATAAACCGATTAGATTAGTAAATCTCGGATCCGCGGGGTTAACGGCGATCCCGCAATCACCAAGAAGAGTCTCAGGTCGAGTGGTTGCGACCAAAATAAAACCGTCACCATTTTGTGAGACAGCGCCAGACGTGAGTGGATAACGAAGATGCCACGTATTTCCTGTTTTCTCTCTATTTTCCACCTCAAGATCAGATATTGCAGTGTGTAGCTTTGGGTCCCAATTGACTAATCGTTTGCCTCTGTATATTAATCCCTCATTGAAAAGACGGATAAACGCCTCAGTAACACTTTTAGAGAATTCTTTGTCCAAAGTGAACCGCTCGTTTTTCCAGTCTACCGAGTTACCAAGTCTTCGCATTTGTTGGGTTATTGTGTTACCCGATTTCTCTTTCCAATCCCATACCTTTTCGATGAATTTTTCTCGCCCGATTTGCAACCTGCTTGGGTGTCCTTGCTCAGCTAAATTTCGTTCTACCACCATTTGAGTAGCTATTCCCGCATGATCCGTCCCGACTTGCCATAAAGTTTTTTTCCCTTGCATGCGCTTATAACGTACTAATGTGTCCATAATCGCGTATTGTAACGCGTGCCCCATGTGGAGGCTTCCGGTGACATTTGGTGGGGGAATGAGAATTGAAAATGGCTCTCCGTCACCTTTTGGGCAAAAATAACCTTTTTTTTCCCACTCTTCCGACCAAAATTTCTCAATATTGTGGGGTTCGAATACACTCTTCATAAATGCCTTAAGATACTCTTCTTCCGCTTGTCTTTTCCGCTTTAATTATATTTTGATACATACTGTATGTCCAAGCCCGTTTTCAAGAGGGGATATGAAATTGGTGAACGACGTATCATGATGCGACGATGACTAATGTAATGGGCTACAACGTAAAGCACTCCTCTCGAATTCAAGAGGGTTGTTTCTTATACGTTCTTTGGCTTTGGCATTTCACTAACTAGGAAACTTTTCGTTGCTCAGATCAATATAAGCGGTCTCATAACCTCGATCTTTGTAAAAACGAAAGTGTTCTCTTTTTAATTCTGTATTCTTTGGATCGTTATATATCACCTCTATAATTTGTTCAAAGCGGCTAAACCATGTTGGTATATCTTGATGGAAATTTATCAAAACCTCGTAGTGAATTCCCGGTGTCGATTCTTTGCTGACACCTACAGGATCAGACAGAGGACCAGTGCTATGTGGAATAAAAGATGCGTCTGAAAAGCTCCAAAGGACCTGATCTATCTCCTTCACAAAAGTTTCATCTGAAACTTGCCACAACACTTTGCACCTTTTTTCAACTGATTTTTCGGTAAGTTCCGCAGCTAACTTGACGGCTGAGGCAACTCCACCTGATACTTTATAAAACGAGATTTTTGTCATGACTTTACTAAAATATTTCCTGATTTACAGCGTAAGTCGTCTGAGATAATTCATTAATAGTGGTACAGGTCGACCTGTAGCGCCTTTCTTTGCCCCTGATAACCAAGCGGTACCGGCTATGTCAAGGTGAGCCCAACGAATATTTTTCGTGTACCGAGCCAAAAAACAAGCAGCCGTTATTGTTCCGGCCTCACGACCTCCGATATTCCCCATATCGGCAAAGTTGCTTTTGAGTTGCTTGTCATAATCATCCCAAAGCGGTAATCTCCAAGCGCGGTCTCCAGCTTCAGTACCACTTGTGAGCAGCTCATTAGCCAATTCTTCGTCATTGGATAAAAGTCCCGACGCGTGTTTTCCAAGAGCCATTACACAAGCGCCGGTTAATGTGGCGATGTCAACTACCGCTGCTGGCTTGAATTTAGCAGAATAAGTAAGTGAATCACAGAGGATTAAACGGCCCTCCGCATCTGTATTTAGCACTTCAATTGTCTGTCCTGACATACTTGTAATCACGTCTCCCGGCTTAGTGGCGCTTCCACTTGGCATATTTTCTACTGCTGGAATAAGACCAATGACATTAAGTTTCAGACGACTTAGAATCAAAGCCTGCATTACGCCTAAGACCGAAGCGCCGCCACACATATCGAATTTCATCTCATCCATGCCACTACTGGGTTTAAGGCTTATGCCTCCAGAATCAAAAGTAACTGCTTTTCCAACAAGCACTACGGGTGGTTCTTTTTGGTTGCCTCCTTGATAGTGCATTTCAATAAATTTGGGGGGCTCGACTGAGCCAGCTGAAACTGATAGAAGAGCTCCCATTTTTAGCAACTCCATATCATTCGCATTTAAAATTGTACTTCTAAGAAATGGAACACCTTGGGCTAGGGTCTGTGCGAATTCGGCCAAATAAGATGGCGTGCAAATATTTGCGGGCAAGTCGCCCAACTTTTTTGCGACATTCAAACCCGTTCCCACGGCTGCGCCGAAATTCAGCGCTGATTGCACTGGTGCAATACCGCTTTGGTTTTTTACGCAATAAATTACCTCACAGGCAACTTTACTCTCATTGTTGTTACTGTATTCGAAATTATAGCTGGCTTGAAAAATTTTTTGCGCGACGATTGATGCTATCCATAATGGTGCACTCTCTCTTCTGCAATCTAACCATACAATTTTATTAGCTCCAACACGCACGCATTGCTCTGCAGCTGATTCGATTACATCTATCTCCTTCTGTTTGTCTGTTGCGCCATCAATACCGACTAAAAGTATTTGCTTAAATGCCATTGTAGGAGTGTAAATCTGCTTCAAGCTACCTTTTTTTCCATTAAAGTTGGTAACCTTTGAGAGAGTGATTAATTGGTCCCGCAAAGCTTCATCGAGGTTCTTGAGTTCACACTCGAGATTACCTTTGCTTATAAAAATTATGCAATCCGACTTTATTTTTAACGGACTAGCTGCAGATGAAGTAAACTTCATGAATTCGACCTGATTAAGCTAAAAGTAACTAATGTTGGACAAGATACCAGTTTGTTTAAACTTACCCAAGGTTTCTTGAGGATAATTCATTGATTATTTTTCGATATATTTTACGTGAGGTTTTAATGTCGACTTTAGCTGTGTGCACAATTTTATTAATGATCCTAATAAGCGGTAGGTTAGTAAAATACATGGCTAAAGTGGCTTCTAGCACAATGGATGTCGGTGCAATGATTGCACTTTTAGGCTACAGAATTCCTGGATTGTTAGAACTTACGTTACCCTTGGCGTTCTTTCTCGCGCTTTTGCTGTGTCTTGGCCGAATGCATGCTGACAACGAAATTAGTGTTCTAAATGCATGTGGAGTTTCGGAGCGGAGACTGCTTGGATATGTTCTTTTAGTCGCAAGTTTGTTTGCTATCGGCGTTGCTTATCTGAGCTTGATTTTGTCTCCCTTAGGCATGCAACGCGCTGCGCTTGTCGCTGAGGCGCAAAGATCTCGGGGAGTTTTTGATGAGGTTATAGCTGGCAAATTTTATCCATTTCGCGATGGAGATGGTATCATTCATGCAGATGATGTAACCGCTGAACAGGCGCTCGGCAACGTATTTTTAGTGCTGTCCACTATCTCGTCTGCCACATTGAGTGCGCCAGCAATTGTGGTATTTGCAAAAGAGGCTGAACAACAAAATACTGATTACGATACAAAAACATATATCGTCTTAAACGAAGGCCTGAGATACGAGGGAGTTCCGGGAAGCACAAATTATCACATTACTGAATTTGAAGAATATGGGATACGTCTTTCCGAAAGTCAACCCTACGAAGAGCGAGTCAATCTAGAGTCAATATCGACTTCTGATTTGATGATTTCTAGGGAAGTCGATCATAATGTGGCATTACAGTGGCGACTTTCAATACCTCTGATGATGTTTGTTGTAGCGCTTTTGGCGTGGCCTCTAAGTCGCGCGAAACCTCGACAAGGACAATATTCAAAACTTCTTCCGGCAATTCTGCTGTATTTGTTTTACTTGGTTGGGTTAAACGCACTACGCGGATCGATTGAGTCTGGAGTGGTGCCATCTTGGGTAACTCTTCTGCCGATGCATTGTCTTTTAATAATGTTTGCATTGGTTCTAATTTTCCGCGGTTCATTCAAGCGTTATCGAGCACACATACGGTCGAAATAGACATGAAAATTTTATCACGTCATATCGCTAGCTCAGTATTCTCAGCAATAGTTCTTTCCTTAGTTGTGGTTGTCGGTATTGATGCAATTTCCGCGATTGTTGATGAATTAGACTCTATTAGAAACAACTACAAGCTCGAAGATGTTTTTGTTTATGTAGCGACGAGCCTCCCATCTCGTATATATGAATACATCCCGATCTCTACCCTGATAGGTTGCCTGTTTGGCTTAGGACAATTAGCCGACAGAAGCGAGATCGTCATTATGCGCGTTGCGGGTGTATCCACTACAAAAATTGTATTCTTCGTTATTCGTCCAGCTCTATTTTTTGTTTTTCTTGGTCTGGTCTTGGGCGAATATTTCGCACCATATCTTGATCAGCTTGCAAAAGGCCAACGAGAATATTTGCGTAAGGGAGATTTAGAAGTTGATTCTAATTCCGGTCTTTGGATTAGAGAGGGGAACGAATTTATGCATTTTAATGCGGTATTTCCGGGCGGTGTGTTATTCGGAGTGACTCGTTTTGAGTTCGACAAAAATCTGAAATTAGTTCAAGTAAGTTACTCGTCTCGCGCTTCGTATAACAGTGTTGGCAAAGTATGGGTAGAGGAGAATGTCTCCCTCACTCGGTTCTATCCCGAGCAATTAGAGACAGACAAATTAATTACTCGTGATTGGAATTCAGATCTCAGTCCTCAACTACTGGTGGTCAATATTTTGCCTCCAGACAAGTTATCGATCTCTACGTTGTATTACTATGTAAACTTTTTGAAAGATCAGGGTGTGTCTGCGGATATCTATGAACTAGCTTTTTGGCGCAAGGTATTGCAGCCATTCGTTATACTTGGCTTGGTTTTGCTCGGAATATCATTTGTTTTTGGTCCTCTTCGAGGCTCTTCAATAGGTTCTAAGATCTTTGCGGGAGTTTTAGTAGGTGTCGTTTTTAATATTTTTCAGGACTTACTCGGTTCAACAAGTGTTGTGGTAGGGTTTTCGCCATGGTTAGCGGTAACAGCGCCTATTTTACTCTGTGCTTTATGTGGAATCTTTTTTCTTGTAAAAATTAAATAGTTTAAATTTCTAGGGAACAGCTTTTATACGCTCTAACGCATCATGCCAGCCAGAAAGCTTAATTTGACGCTTTTGGCTACTCATTTGGGGTATAAAACGGTGTTGGTATTTCCTGTTTTTCGCAAAGTGTTTTTGTGTAGGCCAAAACCCAATTTTTGATGCGGCAAGCCAAGCAGCCCCGAGCGCTGAGGTTTCAGTTACAATGGACCGCTCTATCGGAATTTGGAGAATATCTGCCAGAAATTGCATAGACCAGTTGCTTTTAGACATCCCGCCATCAACTCGAAGTGAACTTATTGGAGAATCATGTATGTCTCGCTGCATAGCTCCTATAAGATCAAAGGTTTGATAGCACACTGATTCGAGCGCCGCGCGAGCGATTTCTTTTTTCCCCGTAGAAAGCGACATACCAAGGACCGCCCCTCTCGCCTTTGTATCCCACCAAGGCGCTCCGAGCCCCGAAAAAGCTGGTATTAGATAAACCAAATCATCAAGATTGGACGATTCCGCTAGTTTGTCATACTCATCGGGCGATTCAGTAAAATGTAGCCCGTCCCTAAGCCAGTTTATGACAGCTCCAGCCATAAATATAGATCCTTCGATTGCATAATTAACATTACCGCTGATTCGATATGCAATAGTAGTAATTAGTTTGTTATCCGAGCAGGCGCGCTCATACCCCGTATTTAAGAGGCAAAAACATCCGGTCCCATAAGTCGATTTGATCATTCCTCTCGTGAAGCAAGCTTGGCCCAAAGCTGCAGCTTGTTGGTCACCTGCAACACCATATATGTCTATGCTTGTACCCAAAATTGATGCATGGGTTGAGCCAAAATAGGCATTACAGTCTCGAACCTCGGGGAGAAGATTTTTTGGAATATCGAAGAGCTCAAGTAGTTCGCTATCCCAATCTTGACAATTTATATTAAACAACATGGTTCTCGATGCATTTGTTATATCTGTCGCATGAACTGCACCATTAGTAAGATTCCATAAAAGCCAGCTGTCAATGGTTCCAAAAGCCAGATCGCCCCTATTGGCAGCAGATCGAGCACCATTAACATTAGCCAGTATCCATGAGATTTTAGATGCTGAAAAATATGGATCTAAAATCAAACCGGTTTTATCTTGTATAACTTTTGAAAAATCTCTCGACTCCAATAATTTACAATCCTCTTCAGTTCGTCTGTCGAGCCAAACAATTGCATTATAAATAGGCCTACCAGTTTTGCGATTCCAAATAACTGTTGTTTCACGTTGATTTGAAATTCCCATCGCCGCAATTCGTGTGCTTGATAACCCTGCGATTTTGATAGTCTTCCGAAGGGTCTCTTGCGTGTTTTGCCATATTTCCACGGGGCTTTGTTCAACCCAAGCGCTCTTTGGATAATATTGTTGAGTATTAATCTGGTATTGTGATGTGATATTACGTAATTTGTCGAATAAGATGGATCGAGAAGATGTAGTGCCCTGATCAATGGCGAGAATAAAATCTTGCTTGTTTGGTATGGCTATTTTTCTTTCTCTCATCCATAGCACCTTAGTTTTTAAGTAATATTACACTCTCAAATTTTTTTTTAAAAATTTGGTTATGTGCTTTTTAAGCAGACAATCTCCGTATCACTTGCCATATCCTGCCAGCTTGATTTTTTCGGAGTGAGATAACGCCAAAAAAAACCTAGCCCAAAAAAAGCGAAAGCGAATGAAGCTACTACGATTCGCAGTATGCATTGTTTTGGGCTGGGTAGTTTACCATTAACATCTTGTAATTTTATTCGCCATGTTTTCATACCAAGAGTTTGACCTTGTTTGCGCCAACAAAGATAAAAATAGCTGCTTATTGAGACATAAAGCCCCAACAATGTAATAGTTTTGGTCAGAGGGTTGTACTGATAATGCAAGGCTACCTCATTTCCTAACAACACTACTTTCACGATTACGATTAAAACACCATAGCTCATCGCAATTGCAAATATTAGGAAAGAGTCATAAATCAAACTAGCGAAGACGCGCAAGAGTCCCGGTTGTATTGGTTCTGAGGATGCTCTATCTAACTCTATTTGTTTGTCCATGACGTTTTTTTTTCTTCCGATACTGAATTATATGGTTAGTCATGCTTCGACACAAAAGGAGTTTTAGCTTGGACAAACAAGGTGTCGTATTATGTTGTTTACATTGCAATATCTTGTTTAATTATATTTGAGGGAAACATATGACTTGGTTTTTCGGAATCCATGCAATTGAGACAATATTAAAGGTCTCACCTGAACGAATCAGGGAAATTCATCTTTTGAAGGGAAGACGTAATGTTCGATTTAAGACCATAGAGGACATGGCAGTCCGGCAGAACGTGTCCTTACAATACTCGTCATCAAAATTTCTTGATGAAAAAGTCAATGGAAGGCACCAAGGTATTATAGCAAATTGTGTTGAGCTCTCTCCCAAAAACGAACAATTTGTTTATTCCTTGCTGAAAGAAAGATCTGAGAAAAGTTTTTTTTTAATGCTCGACGGTGTAACAGATCCACATAACCTCGGTGCCTGCTTGCGTACTGCGGAATGCGCGGGGGTGGATGCTTTAATTGTACCGCGTGATAATGCGGTTGGGTTGACTCCAACTGTAAGAAGAGTTTCTTGTGGAGCTGCAGATACCGTTCCAATGGCATTCGTTACCAATTTGTCGAGGACTTTAACAAAGCTTAAACAAGAAGGCATGTGGGTAGTTGGAGCCTCACAAGATGCGCCGGCATCAATTTTTAATCAAAATCTCACTGGCCCTTTACTCTTAGTCATGGGCTCAGAGGGGAGAGGGCTCAGAGCACTGACAAAAAAAAATTGTGATTTTTTTGTACAAATTCCAACATTTGGCGAAATAAGTAGTTTGAACGTCTCCGTAGCCGCTGGAGTCGTACTTTATGAGGTGGTACGACAGCGCTATTTTTTGGAACCTAAATGATACCTAATTTTAAGTGTCTGTAGATAGTTTATACTTCCTTGCAAGAACATATCCTAACTATTATAATCACGCGCGCTCCGGAGTTCGGTGGCATGTATTGTAGAACTCAGTATGTGGGATTAGATTAGGGTTAAACACAGCAAGTTTTTTATGTAACCTCCTTGTTTTACCTAAAAAACAGAATGTATGAGTTTTAAGGAAACACAGATACCGAAAGGAGAGAAAGTGCGTCATTACGAAATAGTTTTTTTGGTACACCCGGATCAAAGCGAGCAGGTGCCTGGGATGGTCGAAAGGTATACTTCTGCCGTTTCCTCAGGTGGGGGAAGTGTGCACAGGCTTGAAGACTGGGGGCGTCGCCAATTGGCATATCCGATTAATAAAATACATAAAGCACACTATATCTTGATGAATATTGAGTGTAATAAAATTGTCTTGGATGAGTTAAATTCAACGTTTCGTTACAACGACGCAATTCTGCGAAGTATGGTGTTGAAGCGGTCTGAGGCGATCACCTCTGAATCAGCTATTATGAGCCACGAAAATGTAGAAAAAGCGGAGCGTGAAATGCGAGAATCACGCGCGCTTTCGAAGGCCAAACAGGATCAAGATATGGGAGAAATTAGCGTTCCACATTCTAAAAATGAAACCCTTAATCAGGATCCACCAGATAAAACACAAACATTATCTGAACAATTGATGGATGCGGAGTCTACTAGAGACAAAGGAGAATTCGATGGCTAAATTTGTCAGGAGAAGAAAGTTTTGTAGGTTCACTGCGGAGGGCACGACAGAGATAGATTACAAAGACCTAGAGACATTGAAGGCTTATGTCTCTGAGACTGGAAAAATTGTACCTAGTCGTATTACAGGCACTAAAGCTCGATACCAAAGAGAGCTGTCAGAAGCAATCAAGCGCGCGCGCTACGTAGCACTACTTCCATTTACCGACAGCCATAGTTAGCTTCAAAGCACTGATGCGTTCGCTTGCTCACTTTATTATGCGGGGAAGGGCTCATGCTTGCGGAGTGGCTTTGGTAGGATACCTCTTACCGTTAATTAGTCAGGTCACTGTTGGTTTGGTTTCTCTCAGAAAAGGGTTTATAGAGGGATCAGTTGTAGCTCTTTGGGCATCGTTGCCAATCATATTGTCTTGGTTTGTAGGTAATTTTGATGAGCATGATGCTAATAGATTACTCATTCTGGTATCGACTTCCATCCTGTTCATAACAGTAGTTGGTGCACAAATACTTCGAGTAACCTCTTCGTGGCAATGGACTATTTGTGGAATAGTTTTTTTTTCGATGAGTGTTGTCCTGATTCTGTCAAAGTGGTTCTCAGAAGGGGTGGATGCATTAATTAGCAACTTTATAATTTGGCTACCCGATACGTATCAAATTGTGACACAGCCATTGGAACAACAAAAACTTTGGCTAGTATCTGGGTTGAT
>TARA_B100001093_G_scaffold422648_1_pt1 | contig 11873 bp, 7 predicted proteins | sample TARA_B100001093 | Tara Oceans TARA_B100001093 (sample SAMEA2623116) | marine metagenome | biome: marine biome (ENVO:00000447); feature: surface water layer (ENVO:00002042); material: "saline water (ENVO:00002010), including plankton (ENVO:xxxxxxxx)" | depth 5 m
TGAGGGTGGGGGCAACATCCCTCAGAAGAAAGTCATGAAGTGGCTAGCCGATCAGCTTGCTACGCCTGACATACCAAAGGTTATGCATAATGCAACCTATGACGCCGGTTGGCTCCGGTGGGCGGGGGTCAAGATTCAAGGCACGATTATCGACACCATGGTAGCCGCGCCACTGTTAAATGAGAACCGGTTTAGCTACAGCCTTAACAACTTGGCGAAGGACTACCTTGATGAGCGTAAGAACGAGAAGACCTTGCGTGCCGCTGCGGCAGATCATGGCTTTGATCCCAAGGCAGAGATGTGGCGATTAAACTCACGGTTCGTGGGGGCGTATGCCGAGAAGGATGCCGAGCTTACCTTGAAGCTATGGAACACTATGAAGGTAGATATAAAAAAGCAGAGCCTCATGGATGTGTTCAAGCTAGAAACATCTCTCATACCAGTTCTGTTGGATATGCGCGAGAAGGGCGTGAAGGTGAATATTGACGGCGCCGAGGCCGCAAAGAAGAAACTGATTGGACTCAAGAAAGATTTAGTCTCAGATCTCAAGCATGAGACAGGCGTGGATGTAGAACCGTGGGTAGCTAAAAGCGTTGCCGCCGTCTTTGATCATCATGGTCTGTACTACAACAAGACAGAAAACAATGGCCAGCCGTCCTTTACCAAAGCGTTCCTGCAAGCTAGTCCACATCCTGTCGCGGCGAAGATCCTGCGTTTGCGTGAATTAGACAAGGCCAGCAATACGTTTATCGACAACATTCTGAAGTTTGCACATAACGGACGTATACACTGCGAGTTTCATCAACTCCGCTCTGACGATGGCGGAACCGTAACTGGGCGCTTTTCGTCCAGCAATCCAAATCTCCAGCAAATCCCAGCCCGTGACCCAGAGATTAAAGCCATGATCCGAGGTCTGTTTATTCCAGACGAAGGGTGCAAGTGGGGTAGCTTTGACTACTCAAGCCAAGAGCCAAGACTCTTGGTGCATTATTGCGCATCCTTACCAGAAGACCAGCGGCATCCTATCATTGATAGCGTTGTGGCGGAGTATCACAAAGGCAATGCGGACTTCCATCAGATGGTTGCAGACTTGGCGTCCATAACTCGTAAGCAAGCCAAAACGGTCAACTTGGGGATTATGTACGGTATGGGCGTAGGTAAGCTGGCGCATACCATGGATATCAGTCCAGAAGAAGCTAAAGCACTTCTTGCTAAGTACCGTGAGAAGGTTCCGTTTGTTAAGGGTCTGGCAGACTTCGTATCGCAAAGAGCCAGCATCAATGGGCAGATCCGGACAATGTCAGGTCGCTTGTGCCGATTTGATATGTGGGAGCCTAAGACTTTTGGCTACAACAAGCCTATGAAGCGCGAGGAGGCCGAGAAAGAATACGGTCATATACTCAAAAGGGCGTTCACCTATAAGGCTTTGAACAAGCTAATCCAAGGCTCGGCGGCAGATCAGACCAAGGTTGCTATGGCAGAATGCTATAAGGAAGGGCTGGTGCCTCTACTCACAGTGCATGACGAACTGTGCTTCAACGTGGAGTCCAAGGAGCAAGCCGCAAGAATCACGGAGATCATGGAGACTAGTACACCATTGAAGGTTCCGAGCAAGGTAGATCAGGAACTAGGTAATAACTGGGGTGAAGTTGGCTAGTCAGCCAACGCCCTCATCCGGTCAACCAAACGTCTAGCTCGGTTCGGAACCTGCGTATACCATCTGGAATCAACCATCTCATCGGCTGCGGCGTTCCAGTCCTTAGCATCAACGCCAGCCTTCATGCCTTTGAACTTGGATAGTCGAGGTCGACCCATGTTGAACATCATATTGCACAATATATGTTGTAGTTCTTCGTCAAAGTCATCAAAGTCTGGGTATAACACCTTGCACTCATCTATCGTTACTGCAACGTCTAATGCAAACAGTTGTCGCACCCGCTCTTGTTCGACCACTGTGCCCACTGGCTTGCCATGTTCTTCATCATGCTCAGTAATCAAGTGACCCACACCACACGTTGGCAGAGCTAAATGGTCAAGATATATTTCGTACTTACAGCCCTCGTCTTCGGCTATTTCTTCGCGTAATTTATCTTTGTTCATGGAGTTGTCCTTCCAAGACTCTGCGCCAATGCGGCTGTCGCAGGGTCGGGTAATAAGATTGGTGATACTTGTCCAACGGTTCCAGCCCCACCAGGCTGTACGTTTGGTGCCTGAGTCATGGCTGTTTGTGCCGTTTGTAATGCTTGGTTAGCTACAGGAGCAAGTTGCTGTCTAGCCGCCGCCGTTACAGGACGTACTTCTTCAGCCGTTTGCTCTACGCTCATGCGTGTGCCTTGAACTGTTGCCGCTGATGTCAACTGCCACATGGTTTGAAACCCTTGTGCAATCGGATCATTAGACTTGAATTTACCAGACAGGAAGTCTTTGACTTTGTTTGGTTGACGAGAAGCCATCATCATTTTCAATACTTTTGGATTACGAAGGGCAACCGACATTATCTTAAACGCCGCCGCTGTAGGCAGTGTAGCAAGTGGGTTCATAATCAAACTGGCAACACCAAGACCAAGTGCGATGTTTGGTGCAGCAAGACCACCCTTGCCAGCAATCGAGGCGTTAGAGGCACGAACCATAGTCTCTGCCATGGCGTTCAATCCTTCGGCGGCACCCTTACCAAACATGGTGTTAAGTGTTTCGTCACCGTATGACCGTAGAACGGATTGTAGTTTGTTGCCCAGCCTGCCTGACTTGAATGACTCAACGAAGTCATCCGTCATACGAATTGAACCAGCCTCGTCTACTGTGGCACCGATTTGCTTCAGGACTCTGCCCATGGCGGCATCGCGTACCAGTTCCATGGTTGGAACTTCACGACCATTAACCGTGGTAACCTTATTGCCAAGAAACTTCTGTGCTTCTCGTATTGAGGCAGGGTTTCTGAACACAGTCTGTGCGATCACTTCAGGATCGGTTGTTGACTGTAGTGTGCGGAGAACAACATTACTGTCCACCCCTGCACGCCGTGCTTCTGCGGCCTGTAAATCTTTCAGAGCCTGACCAAGAGGTTTGCTTTGTAACTGTTGAATGATCCCTGGAGAAAGATTGGCCTTGCCTCGTTCCAGAACCGTCAGGATATCATTGACACCCTTCAGATCATTGCCAAGTAGTTTGTCTACGGTTGTGCCCTTCTGCCGGATGTTCGCTACCAGCTTAATAGGGTCGATGACCTCGACTCCTGTAGCAGGGTCGATGGTCAAGGAGCGTTTGACTTGCTCCTGTATATACATCTTCGACAAGCCTTGACGTACAGCTTCAGCTTGCTCGGCTCCTGTACCACGGATTGTGGCACGCTCGGCGGCTTCAGCTTCAATGTCACGAGCCGCTTTTTCAACCATGATACGAGTACGGTTGTCGGCAGGTAAATCAGCAACGTCTTTTAAAGCCTGTTCTACGGTTCGGTTGCCAATCCTGCGAGACTTTAATATTCGTGTACCTTCCGCAAGATCCACGATTCCGGTTTCCGCACCCAAGGCTTTCCCCGTTGGAGCACCACGAATGGCCTTGAACAACTGATCTAGTGCCTCTGGGTTGTCTTCTTGTATAATCTTGTCGAACACGAACTTCATGTTCATCTGACCAGACTTAGTCTGCTTTATAATGTCCTGAACAACGATGTTATCAAATCTACTAACACTGTCTCTATAGAACTCGTTTGTTCGATTTAAAAGTCGTAGCGCATCACTTGCTTCACCCGTAGATAGATCCATTTTGAATCCATCCGGTCTGATGATAGTAGGCCCACCAACTTCAGTGACTGCATCATCCAAACCTTTAGTAGACATTTGAGCAAGCGTGATTTCTGCATCCGTGAATGCTTGATTCACAGAAGCCTTGAGAGAACCAAGAGCACCTACGTTGACATCATTAAGAAGAGCCGGGTTGCGAGAAGCATCAGTCAAGCCTGTACGAATACGAGATAGTTCTTGTGCAGTAGCAAAGCCACCTCCTTTTCCATCTCCTAACCCTCTTACCTGTGCAGCAAAACGTGTCGCTCCAATATCTGCAATACTGTCTTCTGTTAGCCGGTTAAGTTCTTTGATAATACCAGAAACAGGAATAATTTTCTGACCGCGCAACTTGTCATTAACCATCGTATAGAGGCGATCAACGTCCTCATCAAATACGGCTTTACGCTGACGGATCATTTCATCAAGATTCTTAGGAATGGTCTTGCCATCCTTGAGGTTACGCATGATCTGATTAATCTCACCCTTGACCGCATCGTCCATACGCATCTGTGCGTTAGCCAGCTTTTGATCTGCGCCAGCATAGAAGTCTGTGATGTCACGCTTTACGATCTCATCAAGGTTGTTGATTGCTGTATCGTCCGCGATTCCAAACGCACGCATCTGTGCTAGAGACTGTTCAAGGTTCTGCATCGCCGCCTTTTGATTTGGAAACACACCTTCATAAACAGCCTGAAGACGATTCAAGACTGGACGGAATGCTTCGTCTGTAGCACCAGCAATCGTAGGGCGGAAGCCTTTAGCAATTACTTCACGAGCCTGTGCACGCAAAGCCTCGTTCTCCACACCCCCTGGACCTTTGATGATGCGACCAAACAGTTTGGAAATGCCTCGACCCACGCCTTCGCCAAACATACCAAAGGCACCCTCTATGGCACTGTCACGAACAATGTCTGTAGGAGATTGCATCTGTAAGCCTTCAGCAACTTCAAGGCCTTCGTCAAGCAACTTGCCTCCAGCAGTGGCGGCACCCACAATCAACATACCCGGAACAAAACCCACACCTGATGCGGCAATCGCGGCACCTGTGCCAGCAATAATCGGTAGAGCTGTTGCGCCAGCAAACTCTTTTACATCGTTAAACGAAAAGCCTTCTTCATCTACCGCAAGCTCACGGCCTTCACCCAAGCCAAGTTTAGTACGCCCGTCCTGTGTCAGGATATGACGACCAAGTGCATCTACACGGAAACCCTCGTCACCCACCACTGTCTTCAAGTAGTTGGACTTCTCTTGGTCTGTGTCCATGCGACCGAACTGAAAGCGCGAGAACCCAGCAACACTATCTAAGCCAGTGCGGTAATCGACCCCCGGTTCTTTATACTTGCTAACGTATTCGTCTTCGGTGATCTGACCACCTGTAACAGGATCTACACCAGCAAGCCTTGACTGACGAGCATAGTCACGAATTTCTTCTACACTTGCAGAGGCTAAATCAACATCGCCAACAGTAGGTTGTTCAGATTGAAAAAACTGAAGAGTCTTGTCAAGTTCTGCTTGCGTAGGGTCATCACCAGCAATTTCAATTTGTTCTACTTGCTTTGTGAAAGGATTTTCAATTTTTACAATAGCCATAAGGCGTTCCTATACATCAAAACGAATGATTCCGTCATCGCCTCTAGTGGCTCCGAGGGAAGATATAACCTGTTGCCCTCCAACATATACTCCAGAGCCTTTGGCACCTCCTGCCATTAGTCCTGCATCTCGCAATCGTCTTTGATCCTCTGATAAAATACCTATCGCCGAGTCCGTTGTGCCTGGTTGATATAAAGGAGATAAAAACTTTTCTGTGGTCTTCATTGTTGAAAAAGCCGATTTTTGCGCTTTTCGCATTTTCCCAACGGCTCTTTGTAGTCTTTGTACCATTTCTGATTCAGTTTGTGTGGCAAAAGCTAATTTTCCACCGTTTAATGCACCTTCACCAAAATATGCTGTAATTAAGAAATCAACATCACGGTTTGAAATAGAGTTAGCAGATTGTGTAGCACCAAGAGTTACAGGAATAACATCCTGAAGTGCAGCTCTCATAGCATTCTGAACTTCTGTTTTATCGCCATAAGTTTTAGTCAAGTCCATTCCTAAAAAAGCACCGCCAGCTCTAACGGTATCTTGGAAGGCTCCTTTAAGACCTGTTACGTTACCATCTGTAACGGTAATCATAGCACCTTCAAGAAGTGATATTCCTGATTCAGCATCAATCGCGCTTGTAACTGCTTTGTTATATTTGGCAATTTGTTTATCGTATTGTTCAGGAGATATAGCTCTACGATCCAACGCATTTTTTAATGCAGTGGCGTTTGCAGTGGCTTGATTTTTAATAGCAGTAAGAGCGGCTGTTCCAAGAATGTTGGGAGGAAAAGTCCCAGCCTTTAAATCACCTTTAGCGATAAAGACTGACTCGCCCTCTTTATACTCTCTGCCGTTATATGTGGTTCCACCTTTACCAACCACCATCTCAGCGACATTTGCATTATCTCGTGCTGTGAGTCTTTCCTCCGCACGGATTTTACCAGTTTCGGAAAAGCCATACTGCATAGCAGATAGTTTAAGTTGACGGTTAAACTCGTCCTTCTTTGCCTTGTCCTTAATCAACATGTCCGCGCCATCACTCATGGCAGATGCGATATTTTCAATGGCTCGAGGGCTTTTACCCGCTGCCATGGCAAAGCCAATTTTGGCAAGTATCAAACCGCTATCGGCACCCTCGTACCCCGGTGCCTTGTCCATAAACTCTTTAATAAACCCATCCAGAGTGCTTTGTTTCTCTTCTTGAGTGCCATTGTTTATGACACGGTCAATCTCTTTTTGAGATAAATCGGTTGTGGCGGCGGCATCTCGTTCAACAGGTTCTGGATCTCTACCTAGTTCTGTTTCTGGTAGGACAGGTTTAACAGGAGCGTCAGCATCACCCATAAACATTCTATCTTGAGATAAATCGCCCGTGCCAGGTGGAGGAGCAAGTGCCGCTATCGCCTCATCTTCGACAGGTCCTGGATCTCTACCTAGTTCTGTTTCTGGTGGCACAGGTCTTTCAACAGCGACAGTCTGTGATCCGGGTGCCGCGTTCATAATCTCTACAACATCTGCTACTTCTTGACTGGTTTGGAAGCCAGACAATTTAGCTAGATCAACACCTGTTGGATCTACCTTACCTGATAACAAGGCGTCAGAAAGCGCCTTTGGAACAGGTATTTCTCTATTATTTATTTGTTGTTTTACACTGTCTGGCAGCGCTTGCTTCCCAGTTATCACGGCATTAACAAAGCCAGGAGTAAGAGCTTGACTTGTAAGCGGAGAAAGAAGTTCGCCAATAGCGTCCATCCCGCTTGCAACCCCGCCGACTACAGCATCCACAGGGGTTGCTGCCATTCCAGCTAAGTCACTTCTAGTTTGTTGCCCCACAGTCATAGGATTAGGATTAGTAACCATCGACTTTAACCCACCGCCATAAAACTGTCTAAAACTCTGTTCTGGCTGTGGGCTTCTAGACAGAATAGAACCAATACCAGACAAAGAGCTTTCATCTAAGTTAATCGTACCTGATCCAGGGTTCATGGTTTGGCGCAAAGGAGAAGTCCCACGACCCTGAAGAACATTCATGCGTGCGTTAAGTGTGGGAGAAGCATTTCTAGCGGCAGCAATGGCTGGCATGTTCGATGGGACAGAACTCCTAGGAGGAGTAAAAAAGGCTTGCTGATTGTTTGCAAGCGGATGCGTGTGTCCAACAGGACCACCAGCATGAAACTTCTGTACAGGCGCAATACCCGCAGACATATTAAGAGCGTTACGAGCATTACGCGGCTTGAACATTTTGCGGTTATATACGCTCATGAGCCTCCCCCAAACAGGTTACTCAAACCACCAAATATACCGCCCTGACCAAACGCACCAGCTTGTTGCAGACCAGCAATACCCATGCCTAAACCACCAATCTGGGACAGGGTGCTAGGGCTTGGAGACGTAGTTGATTGAATTGTACTGGTTGTAGATGGTGCGCCACGGAAAATGTCGGACATAAATCCGATACGCTGATACGGTTCGTACTGGCGTTCAAGATCTGTTGCTCTCTGCGCCTCTAATTCAGCCTGCTGCTGTTGCTGTTCCATGCCACCTAATTGTGAAAGAAGCTGTACATCTCTGGCTTGTGCTCCTTGCGCTGACTCACCCAGAGCTGCCTGTTGCAATCCTAGCTTGCCAAACAGTTCGCCAGCCTGTTGAGAACGATCCTGCGCTGACTCAAACGCTTGTGCACGAAGTTGTGCTGACTGCCTTGCGAATGCGTCTTGTGTGTTCCGCTGTAGTTCTTGCTCTGCTACAGCCTGCCTTGAACCACCAAATGCGCCACCCTGTACCGCCGCATCGCCAATACGCTGACGTTCCATATCCGCCTGACGCTGTAGATCCATCATGCTTTGATCCACAACATCTTGTGTGTATGGCGACATGTATTGCTCATATGCACCCGGTGCTAACTGACTCACCCCCTGACCTAGCGTAAAGGCTCCTGCCTGCATCATTGGCTGATATGAACCAATTCCTCCAACGCCTAGATTAATTGCTTCCTGTTGCGCTGAAGTCATAGGCGCAACTTGATACCCTGGAATCGTTGTTGCCTGACCTCCTAATGCCTTAGTGCTCGTTAAAAGATCTTTAAGAAACGTCTCCTGATAGCCGGGAAGTACGGTAAGTTGTTCGGTGCGAACTGTTTCAGCCATTATGCCATCCTCTCAAACTTATCCATCATGGCATACAGACGCTTGGCACCAAGCTCTCTGTTTCCATTGCCTGCGCCTACGACAGACTTTTCTTTAAATACAAATTCACCGTCCGAGAGTCTTGCCTCCTGAACTTTCTTACCATTCTGATAAATGCCGGCGTTTACACTGTCAGAGGTTCCATTGCCTGGCCCCTCGACATAACCACCTTCTTCAACAGAACCGCCTTCTTTTAAAGTAATAATTCCGCCCAGAGCCATATTCATAGACTCTTCTCTGCGCGCCATAACAGCATCTTCAAGTTCTTCTGCGGTGTCATACGCAATACCAGTTACCGAATCCATAAATAAACCACCAATAAGTTCACCTTGATAGTCGGGGCGAGATTCAAGATCCCTTGGATCAAGTTTCGTATCCCCATCGGTTATGTCTTCATCACCTATGCCGGTAAGTGCCAACAAGTTAGAACCAAGATAAATGTCCCCGCCTGTTATCCCTGTACCAAAAATTCCACTTTTCGCTGTTTCGGTTGCGGCAGTCTGAGCGGCTGTTTCGGTTGCGGCAGTCTGAGCGGCTTTGCTAACTGCGGCTTGTTTTACAGCCTCTCCGCCGGCGGCTTGCGCGGCTCCTGCGCCTTGAACTCCCATAGCACCAAGGCCTGCACCAGCCCCACCAGCCAGAATAGCGTTCATTATCGCGTCTTTAGGCTTGCCACCGGCAACAAGAGTACCAATGCCAGAGCCGAGAGCCGCGTTCATAGCCGCACTACCAGCAGGACCTCCTAAAAAGAATCCTGCTGCTGCACCTGCAATTGGTAACAAACTTTTAAGATTTAATCCCATTATGCCACTACCTTAACCGTTCCACCATCATTATACAACGATCCGCTCTCAAGTCCAGTTGCGGAGGTTGGGAGGTTTGTAAGAGTAATCTTCGTGCCTCGTAACTCTCCGGGGTTCTGTAATTGTATCACAAGTTGCGTTAATGAGCGAACCATCTCATCAAAGTATTGTCTGTCGTACTCTTCTGGAGGTAACGGAAACTGTGGAGGTACAAGTTGTCTACTCATCGTTTACCGTCCGGCTGTATTTCTAATCTCGGAGAACCTAAACGCCAAAACACACCTTGGTTATCTGATTCAATTCGCAAACCAAAAGAACGACCTCTAAGTCTAGTATGGTTTTGTTGAGTAGTATCAGTAACTGTTAGCGGCTTGGAAGTTGTAAATCCAGTGTTAGGGAATCTTTGTGCTTTTAATGTGATCGTAGCTTCTTTAACAGCCGAAGCATCAGACCTATCAAAACTAACGTCTGGAATCATGCGCCGCACAAAAAAGAAACTTTCACCATCCTGAATATCAATAGGAGCAGACTCGATGAATGCTGATAAAGGCTCACCGTCTGCATCAACACCTCGCTCATGATCATACATAATCAACGGCGTGGCTACATTTGACTGTGATGTAGTTGCTATTGGGAACTCGTTAATACCGCGATCTATCCACGCGGTACGCTCTAAGTTGCCCACATACCAGATCTTCTGCTCATAATTATACACAACATATCTGTCGTTTTCGGCGGTGCCGCCACTTGCAATAGAATTGTCCTCACTTGTGTAGAACCAAAAGACTTCACCAAAAGCAGCGTTTGACCCAGCAAAGATTTTATCTTCCTGTTGTACGTCAAAGTTTTCAAACACATAATCGCGCACTGTGCAGGGTAGTGGCTGCACACGACCATCATATACATAAAAACGGTTTTTACCCATCCAGAACACCGCGTCACCCACCGCAACAGCAGAATTTATACCAGCAATAGTTGTCTGATTAGATAACTGACTTACACCAAAAGTAAATGGCGCACCAATAAACTGCATTGAATGCACTGAACTATCTGTTATTACAATTATTTCACGGCGGGTTTCTACTGCTTGGATGATTTTAGAACCATTTCCTAAACGCAAGTCACCCGCTGTATTTGTAGCTGTAGGTGTCCAGTCGAAAGCATTTTCTTGACTACTGAAACGAATAAGCAAAGGGTCAAGAATGTCGCTGCCAATGGGAGTCGCTCCAAAAGCAATGACATGTCTATCCCTGTCAGAGATAGCAATTTGTCGAGCCTTAGAAGGGGCGGTACTTGCATAATACGTTAAGAGTTTACCTCTAATAGACAGACCCTGTGCGGCGCTCCAATAATAAATAGAATCATCAACAGCATTGAAGATAAGATCTTCACCAAAATTATCTTGCTTCCACAAACGAATTGCGTCCGAAGCAGTGATGTTTGCCGCGCTGCTCCATGCACCTCGTCCCCAAGTACCTGCGCCCCAGCCTACACCGCCTGTCGAGACATCTAGGCCAATACTTATTTCATATTGCACATCTGCTTCACCCGCATTTAACACACCGTCAATTGCACCTGTAGTAAGACTAAAAGTATATGTGCTGTTATTGAATCTGGTAATAACGTACTCACCAGCTAACTGTGTTGCTAAGTCAGGATATAGACCAGAATCAAAGCCAACATCAGATATAATCACAGAATCGCCTGTAAGTGCGCCGTGATCAGAGTGTGTTACTGTTACCAGTGTACTGCCCTTGCTTGTAGTAAAGGTTAAAGGTGAGGTTGTGGGAAGCTGTGTTTGAGTAACGGCGTTGCCCACTACTCCTGTAGCAGATATTCCTGTAGCTACACCTTGCGGTAGGGTCTGAAGAGAAGAAGTTAGACCGGGACCCGTTACAGGAACAACTTGACTAGGAACAGCAGAAACTGTCCCTACTGCGGCGGTTGAAGAATTACCTGTTACAGCTAAAGTTGTGACGGCTCCCGGCAATGCAGGGGAACCAGTAGAAGAGTTAGCCATTGTCCCTCTCGCGGCAACAGAGAGAAGTAGACCAACAGTAATTGAGTTGAGAGTGGAAGTGCTTGAAACTCCAGATGCAGATACGATTATATTAGCCATTTTGCACCTATGAAATACTTACCGTTACACTACCTACGGCGCTAGTTGCGGAAGAACCAGTTAAAGTGACTTGATTACTACCTAAAAACACAGTTACTGTACCCAAATTCCCAGTGCTTGAATTTCCTGTGGGTCTTGCAGGAACCATTACACTAAGTCTGATCGGAGTAATATTGTTAAAAACACCTCCAGACTCAATATAATACTTCTTAGTGGTTCCCATGCCTACAAACGGCACACCACCAAGAGATTGCCAAGCGTGTAATGATCTGGGCGTACCAAAGAAAGTATCTTGAGTTCTATTCTGCCAACCACCCAACTTTTCAGGAAAGCCAAAACGGAACCGCACCTTGTCGCTGTCAACCCAGCCGCCTTCGTTAGAATACGCTGTGGTATC
>TARA_B100001093_G_scaffold225428_1_pt1 | contig 11862 bp, 11 predicted proteins | sample TARA_B100001093 | Tara Oceans TARA_B100001093 (sample SAMEA2623116) | marine metagenome | biome: marine biome (ENVO:00000447); feature: surface water layer (ENVO:00002042); material: "saline water (ENVO:00002010), including plankton (ENVO:xxxxxxxx)" | depth 5 m
GGGCTACGTGCTGCAACAATCGTGGTTCAAAGTGATAACTCAGAGCGCATCGTTCCAAATCAAACATTTTTCACAAGCCAAATTCAAACTTATACACGTAGCCAAAATATGATTGCTCGAAAGGTCTGGGTTGGAGTTAGCTACGGAACTGATCCAATCTATGCAATCGAACTCCTAGAGCAACTCGGGAGTGCACACCCGCGAATTCTTAAGACGCCTAAACCAAAAGCTTATTTTGCAAATTATGGCGAATCATCACTCAATTTTTGCCTCAAATTCTGGATCAAAGAAATCAGTGATGGGCTAACAATTTCTAGTCAGATCAACTGTCAAATTTGGGAATTATTCAAAGAAAAGGGTATCGAGATTCCTTTCCCACAAGCTGTTGTACACATGGTGAATCCAGATCCAGATGTTTAAACAACAAACAAACAGAAGCTGGAGTCCTTGCTTAGCAGGAGACCGATTTCAACTGATCAAGCCTCCAGGTCTGGCACGTTGTCGCCATGCACGTCACTGAAGCCCTTAATGGCGTCCCTGATGGCGTCCCTGATCCCATCTCTGATCCCTCTCCATCAAAGCTGTCGGATTAAAGGCAGAGTGAGGTGAGGTATGGATTCATCTGTCATGCGTTACCGGACTCTGCGCTCACTATTCGCGCTTGCTCTGTTGATGCTCATGACCGCAAGTCCTTTGCCTGTCATCGCGCTCGATACCTCCACTGGTGTGGGGCTCCAAGATCGAGCCTTATTTCAGGAACGTGTGGATTACACGCTCACCAACCAGAGTGGCGGTGACTTCCATGGACAAAACCTGTTCAATACATCCTTCGCAGGAGCGACTGGCCGAGGTGCAGATTTCAGTGACGCCAACCTGCAAGGCACGATTTTCACCCAAGCGGAATTCCCTGAAGCCAATTTCCATGGCGCCGATCTCAGTGATGCCCTGATGGATCGTGCCGATTTCTCGAAAACTGATTTACGCGATGCTCTGCTGATTGGAGTGATCGCTTCCGGTAGCAGCTTTGCTGGAGCGCAAATCGAGGGTGCTGATTTCAGTGATGCGTTGCTGGATCGTGAAGATCAACGCCGGCTCTGTCAGGAAGCCGATGGCGTGAATTCCAGCAGCGGTGTGTCCACACGAGACAGCCTTGATTGCTAATCAACAGGGAAATCCACCAAGTTTTCCTGGATTGAGGAGTCCCGCGGGATCATGGCGAACCTTGGCTGCCACCTGGTCTCCATCAATCACACCTAGCCCTCCTCCCTCGACAGTGATCACATGCGGGTTGAACACAAAGGCCCCATGTGCTCGGCAATCATCAATTAAATCCTGAAGAGCTTGCTCTCCTCTCCAGCGAACCACTGGAAGAGACGCCAATCGAAAAGCGCCCTGCTGACGAACCGCCTCAAGATGCCAGAGGAGATCGTCTCCCCAGCGTTGATCAAGCGAATCCATAAAAGCTTGCTCAGGCTGAGGAATCAGCATTTGCAAGTACGTCCAGTTGGGGTCTTGGTTGCGAACATGCAGGGTGGTGTGATTCCAACTCAGTTCGCGCAGGCCATTGCCCTGACGGTTCTCCTCTTGACCGAGCACCTGCACCTCGGCCTGAAAGGAACTTGCAAGCCGTTGAATCGTGCTCACACCATCAGGAGCCACCAACAAGAGCAAGCGGTGCTGTCCTCGTGCCGGTCCGCTCCAAGATGGAAGACGATTCACAATCTCTGATTGCAAAACGGCACAGAGATTCATCTCAACAGCAGCTTGGCCGCAGCGCAGGGCGAGCTGCACAGCCACACTCCACTCGGCACAGTCAACAACAACCTCGTGCCAGGCCACACGCGCGGCCGAGGTGAGCGTGAGCGCCGTAATGACGCCATTGGTTCCATAGGCGTGATTCAGGGCTTCCGCCTCGGCGGCATCGAGTTGCAAAAGCCGCGGCGATGCCTCAATCGTTACCACTTCGAGGCCAAGGAGATGCCCTGGATCTCGCAAAAATCCCCAGCGCACGGAACCGATCCCTCCTGAGCCACCAGCAATAAAGCCACCGATCGTGGCACTGCGCCAGGTGCTTGGAAACAGCCGCAATTGGCGACCATGAACTGCGAGAGATCGGTCTAGATCCCGCATCAAACAACCGCATTCCGCAGTCACCACACCACTAACAGGATCAATAGATCGCACCTCCCGCAGGGAATCCATCAGGAGCACCACGCCACCTTTTAGAGGCACGCTCTGGCCGTAGTTCCCCGTTCCCGATCCGCGCAAAGTCAGGGGTACACCATGGCGAAAGCAAGCTGCGGCCACGCCCTGTACCGCCTGCACCGATCGAACACTCACGACGAGATCAGCGCGGCATTGGCTGAGCTGTTCTCTCAGCACGGGTGAATAGTCATAGGCGTCTTTGGAATAGCGATCCAAATCCGCTTGGCTTGTCAACAAGCTGAGATCGGCAATGGCTGCCAACTCGTTCTGCAATGCATCACTACCCATGACTGTTGACGACAGGCTGTTTGTTGAAGGAATCCCTTGCTTCAATCCTGCACCCAAATTCCACCAACTAACAGCCGACGCGCCGGAGGGGCTGCTAGCGCTTCAGTCCAGCTTTGAACAGGAAGGTAAATGGCATCAGCAGGAGCGCCCTCTCGGATCACTCCGTCCCAGGTCATACCCATCAATCGGGCTGCCGCAGTAGTGAATGGCGAGAGACCCAAACGCTCCCAGGGCGCGAGATGGGCCTTCGGCAAGCTCGCTGCCATCAGAGCCAAGGGGTCAAAATTGCCAGCCGGAAACCATGGATCCTGCACATTGTCACCTCCTACAGCGACGCAAACCCCTGCTCGCTGCAACTGTCGAATCGGAGCCAGAGGTCGCTCCAGAGATGTTCCAAGATCTCGTCGCCCCAACAACCAACCATTGGTCAGAGGCAGAGCCACCACCTGAACACCATGATGTGCCATGCGTTCAGCGAGTCGCTGCAATGCAGAGGTTCTCAGCAGAGAAAGGCTGCTGGCATGACTGCAAGTAATCGGTACGGACACGGACATCCGCTTCAGGACGCGCATCAGTTGAAACAGACCGGCAGCAGGATGTGAACTGGCTTCATCGATATGCAAATCCACTGCACACCCATGCCGATCGGCTAACGCCAGAAGGCGAGACAGTGCCCTTCGAGGGGCTCGACCAGAACAGGGAGGAGAGATCACACCTCCCAGCAACCCTCCAGCCGCTGCAACCCGAGCAGCCAACTTTTCTCCCTCCGGGGTCTCCCAGTGCTCAACCGGTACGAGTGCAACAGGCTGGATCGTGACCTGGTCTTGCCAGCGGGAAGAACCCTCAAGAATGGCGTCCCAACTGCACTCTGCCCCAGGGCCAAGGCTGTCGATATGGGTGCGAATGGCACGCAGGCCATGACGCCACGCCAACTGCAGAGCTCTCTCAAAGCGCACCCGCACCTTGTCAACGCTGCGAGTTTGATGTTCTTTCAAATTGGCCGCCATCGCTCCGGCATAGGTTCCACTGAGGTTGGGGAAGCTGTTCCAGGTGAACGCCTTGTCCAAATGGGCATGCGGCTCCAGCAAACGAGGAAGCAACATCCCCTCTGGTTCAGCTGTTCCCTCAGCCGGCGTCTGCAGCCGAACAATCCGACCCTCACTCCATGTCAGATGCAAGGCACAAAGGCCATCAGCTCGTGTGAAAGGCGCTGGGCTACCCACGCGTTCATTGCCTAGTTCCACCAAACCGCGTGGAATCCAGACACTGAGACTGCCATCTCCACGCCGCGCCATCATTCGAGTTTGCCAGCGTCAGTTTCGGCCTTTAGAGTCACAAATTGCCCAGCGATTCCAAGGGTCGTGACCGAGTACTGAGGAAGCCGCAACGTTGGTAAAAGATTCTGTCCACCAAGCTCAGTGGTGTAAATACTCGCCAAGCCAAGGTTGAACCGTCGGCTGAATTGACCAGCCAGAGCAGCCAGAGCTGGTTGCTGATCATGGATCAGACGCGGACAATCTTTCACCCAAAGCTGGAGCATCATCGGTAGCCCACCATCACCACACAATTCGTCGCTCGCCAAAGTGACCAATCGACCACCCGCATAACTGCTGAACTCTTCGGGGGAGGGATTGGTGAGAGCAAGGGCCACCGCTGAAGCAGCTAGTGCCATAACGGTCGCCAAAGCGTTAGCTGAGGGCTTGCGGAAATGACTGAAAAACGTCGGCAGAGGAAATTGGGCGAATTGGTAGATTCTTACCGACACGGCGGGTGTCGCCAAGTGGTTAAGGCAGCGGCTTGTGGTGCCGCCATCCGGGGGTTCGAATCCCCTCATCCGCCCTCAACGTTCAAGAAGCGCCTGAAGTAACCGATCTGCATGGCCTCGGATTGGATCTTCACAGGGAAGACCGAGGTCACTCCTAACGGCCTCGAGGGAAAGCTCCGCATCTTCAGCTGTTAGCCGTGCGGTGTTGAGAGCAATCGCTTTGACCTTTGGCTTAGGGCCCCCTCCCAGCGGCCGGGCGATCGCGGCTAACGCCTCGCACAAACTGACGAGCTCTTTCAGCGGAGGTAATGGCACCTGTGGCAAACGTTCGATCGTGGGCTGACCTGCCCGATGCACCATCAACAACGCTGTTGGCTGACTACCGCGGATCAAGGGAAGAGTAGCGCTCGATCCTGGGTGGCAGAGAGAGCCTTGTCCTTCAACCAACAACAGATCCTGCTTCAACAAACCCGCCCCAGCTTCAAGTACAGCCTGTTCCACCGCCCCAGCGGCATAGTCCACCCGCACCGCATCCAAGGGAATGCCGCGGCCGCTGATCAACAGTCCAGCCTGACCAGTTCCAACGAATCGACAGGACAATTTTCGGTGCTTTGCGGCCGCTTCAAGTGCCAAACAGGCACTCATTTTTCCGACAGCCATATCGGTTCCAACAGCTAAAATCCGCTTACAGGAAAGAGAAGCGGCTCGAGCTTGACCCACCTGCAGGTTTGGAGGCTCACGGCGCAAATCCCAGATCCACTGCCCGGCCTGACAGGCCTGCTTAAATTCGGGATCCTCTCCCAACTGGGTGTGCAGCCCACTAGCCAGGCTTAACCCTGCCCGAAGTGCAGCCAAGGCATCTCGCCGCAAGGGATCTGGCAGGACCCCACCAGAGGGAGCCAAGCCCACCACGGCGACGGCAGGTTGGTGAGGCAAGGCCTCGGCCAGATCCCGAACGATCGGCACATCACGGTCAATTCCTGTGATTTCAGCCAGGGATCCATCGGCATGGGCAGGGTCGATGACGACAGCAATCGGGCCCGGTCGATGGCGCAACATCGCCAAGCCCGTCTTGCCGGTCAGGGACGTCAGGCCACCGTGCTGGAGCAGCACCACAGGCATCGCTTCAAACCCCTGTGGACACTTGGTAGGCAATCCAATTCCGTTGCAATGAACACGAGACCTGACAAAGCCAACTCAGCAAGTCCCTACCCATGCATCTAGCAATACTTGAAGCTGCAGACCGAACGAAAAGCTGATCTGGGCGTGGCCACCTAGAACGGCTGACCTCATGGACGTCTCCATCGAGTTTTGAGACCCTCACGGGATTCACGAACGATTGTTTGGATCGGTCCCTCTGCGAGTGATGCCCAGACCATGGGCTATTGGTGCACAAAGTTGATCCCCCTCGAGGGCAAGCCCCACGTAGGGATCATCCAGAAGATTTAGATGGCTATCGAGATCAGGCCAGCGGATCAATGGCAGAAGCTGCGCTGCAGCGCCATTGAGCAAGACACTGTCGGAATAGCAACCAATCATGAGATCCAGATTGAGCCGCTGCGCCACCTGTGCCATCAGCCAAGCCTCGGTGAGCCCTCCGGTTTTCAGCAACTTGAGATTGACCCCATCCACATGAGGGGCAAGGCGCAGCAGATCTTGTAGATCCCAACAACTCTCATCCGCCACAAGAGGGATGGCGCAATGCGGTTTAAGAGCGGCGAAGGCTGCGGTGTCTTGGTCGGGATCGAGTACCGCCGCCATGGGCTGCTCTAACAGCACCACACCAGCACTCTGTAATGACACCTGCATCGCCTTGGTCTCCTCAAGAGTCCAGCCACCGTTGGCATCCACCTGAAGCTCCAACTCTTGCTGGTGCTGTTGCTGATACTCCTGGAGTTCCTGGGCGACAGCAGCCAAGAGAACCCGATCGTGATCGCAGCCATCGGCACTGCCGAGTTTGAGCTTGATACGCGTTGCCGGCAGCTGACGCCACCAACGCTTTAAGCGACTGAGCACCTCGTCCACAGAACCAAGCCCCAACGTCACGCTGGTGGCAATACAACGGCTGCCATCAAGCCCAAATACACGCCAAACCGGCTGACCCAACCGTTGTCCCCACCAGTCCCAAAGAGCCAAATCAACGGCGCAACGGGCAGGGGGAGACAACGGCAGCAGCAGAGGAGCAAGTTGTTGCCGATCAGCTGGGTCAACATCGGCCAGGCTTGGCATCAGAGCCTCTAGCTCCAAGGCCAGTTGATCGGTGCTGAACCCACGATGGCCGGTATCAAACCCGCCGGTTTCTCCTCGACCGATGCAGCCATCCCTGCTGCAGGTGAGCTCGAGATGCTCCACTTGTGCCGTGACTCCCCGGCTGATCGCCAGAGGAACCGCTTTGGTGAGAGGAAAGCGCCGAACAGACCAGCCCATTGCCCTAATACGGCAATCACCAAGCTGGCACAAAGCTGGCGGTGACTCACACTGAAGGAAGATTTCACCGTCGTCGGTCTCCAGGATCGCCACCCGCTTTGGCTCTTTCCAGTCCCGCCAGCACCAGTCCCGTCAGGACAAGCCCTCCCGCCTCCAGCCTTGAGGAACAGCAGAGCAGGAGCTATTGGATCACCACCTTTGGGTGCCAAATGAACAAGGCCGATTCCGAGCGGATGGCGGGAATACTGGAAACCATGGGCTATCAGGAAGCCAATGCAGAACTGGATGCAGATTTGGTTCTCTACAACACCTGCACCATTCGCGATAATGCCGAACAAAAGGTTTACAGCTATCTAGGACGACAGGCGATCCGCAAACGCATCAATCCCAATCTCACCTTGGTGGTGGCCGGTTGCGTTGCTCAGCAAGAGGGAGAATCCTTACTGCGCCGAGTGCCCGAGCTGGATTTGGTCATGGGACCCCAGCATGCGAATCGCCTCGAAACCCTGCTCACGCAAGTGCAGTCAGGGCAACAGGTGGTCGCAACTGAAGACCATCACATTCTCGAAGACCTCACCACCGCCAGACGTGACAGCAGCACCTGTGGCTGGGTGAATGTGATCTATGGCTGCAACGAACGCTGTACGTACTGCGTGGTTCCATCGGTGCGCGGCAAAGAGCAATCTCGTTTGCCTGAATCAATCATTTTGGAGATGGAGGGATTAGCGGCTCGCAACTTTAAAGAGATCACATTGCTCGGCCAAAACATCGATGCCTACGGACGCGACTTACCAGGGATCACCCCCGAAGGCCGCCGTAAACACACCCTGACGGATTTGCTTCATCAGGTGCATGACGTAGAGGGGATTGAACGACTGCGCTTCGCTACGAGTCACCCCAGGTACTTCACCGAGCGGCTGATTGATGCCTGCGCTGACCTCCCAAAAGTATGCGAACACTTCCACATTCCCTTTCAAAGTGGCGACAATGATCTACTGAAAGCCATGGCCCGCGGGTACACCGTCGAGCGCTATCGCCGCATCATTGATCGCATTCGAGATCGCATGCCTGACGCAGCGATCAGCGCTGATGTGATCGTTGCTTTTCCTGGAGAAACCGATCAGCAATACAGACGCACCCTGGCGTTAATCGAAGCCATTGGCTTTGACCAAGTGAACACTGCTGCCTATTCACCAAGGCCCAACACGCCAGCAGCCAACTGGACGAATCAGCTGTCTGAAGAGGTGAAAGTGGCACGCCTTAGAGAGATCAATGCTCTGGTGGAATCCACTGCAAAAGAGCGCAACGCTCGTTACGTAGGTCGCATCGAGCAAATACTCGCCGAAGGGGTGAATCCCAAAGACCCAACCCAGCTGATGGGACGAACACGCACCAACAGGCTGACCTTTTTCTCAGCTGAATCCCCGAACGGAACGACCTATCGAGCCGGGGACTTAGTCGATGTTCGAATCGATCAAGTACGACCGTTCTCTTTGACTGGCACACCGGTGATCAACTGATACCTTTCGGGTTCGCTTCTTGAATGAACAGCCGCATCATGCCCTCTTCTCCCGTTCGCATTGGCGTGGTGTTCGGAGGAGCATCCGGTGAGCATGCCGTATCCATTCGTTCAGCAATCACGGTGACTCAAGCCCTTCAAGAGGGGCAGAACCGCAATCGCTTTTTGGTAGTTCCGCTGTACATCGACCAGGCAGGACGCTGGTGGCCTGAAACTATTGCGGCAAAAGTTCTCGAGCAAGCCCTCCCACTCGAAGACGAAAGCCTTCCCCAGCCTCTTCCTGCATCAGGATTCCGCTCGCTGCCGATCGAAGCAACAAGCATTGACGTTTGGTTCCCAGTCCTTCACGGTCCAAACGGCGAAGACGGCACAGTCCAAGGCTTATTCACGCTGATGGGGCAGCCTTTTGTGGGCTCAGGCGTGTTGGGTTCAGCTGTAGGGATGGACAAACTGGCAATGAAAGCTGCATTTGCGGCCGCTGGCCTCCCCCAGGTTGCCTACTTGGGCCTCAATGCTTCAGACCTCAACAAGCCCGAACAGCTGGATGCCTTGGTCGCCAGGATCGAATCTGAGTTGGGATACCCCTGTTTTGTAAAGCCAGCCAATATGGGTTCATCCGTTGGCATCAGCAAGGCCCGTAGCCGAGAGGAGCTCATAGCGGGATTAAAAGAAGCGGCCAACCATGACACTCGCCTCGTTGTGGAGCGTGGAATAGCCGCAAGAGAGCTGGAATGCGCCGTTCTTGGGCGGCGGAAGCTTCAAGCATCCGTTGTTGGCGAAATCCGCTTCGATGCCGACTGGTATGACTACGAGACCAAATACAGCGAGGGGCGCAGCCACACGTTGATTCCAGCCCCACTCTCAGAGAAGGTGAGCGCTCTAATTCAAGCCATTGCCATTCAAGCCTGCAACGCTGTCAATGCCTATGGATTGGCACGGGTGGATGTTTTTTTTGACGAGAGCAGTGGCGAGATCTGGCTCAACGAGATCAATACGTTGCCAGGGTTCACCTCTCAAAGCATGTATCCGATGCTGTGGGAAGCGAGTGGTGTCGCTTTACCCGAACTAGTGGACCAGCTGGTCAAGACGGCGCGAGAATGAATCAACATCCAGACAAGCGATGATCCAAGGTCTGCTCTGGCTTCCCCTCCTCTTCGCCTTTGTGCTGCTCGTGGCACTGGGCTGGCTCGAGCGGCGGCGTCAAAACCTGTTTCGCATCTGGAGCGAAGGCTCTGAAATTGCGAAATTAGACGGATGCGGTGCCGCACTTCTCAAGGATGGAGAACTGCGGTGGAGCAGCTTCAGAGCAGGCTCATTTCAAGACGAAGGGCACTTTGTGATCAAAGGCCTTGAACTCGTTGAGCTCATGGCGTTGGCCTCAGGTGAAGCTCCCTTAGCGAGCGAATCGCAAGGCCGATGCCGTCTCCGACTCATTGGGAATGGCCGACAGCTCGATGTGCCTTTTTCGGATGCCGATCGCGCGCGCCGCTGGATGGATCAGCTCATGTCTCGTGCACGCTGCGACTTGTGAGTCCTGAAGAGTCACGCAACAAGGGCACCAAGCGCAGCAAGGGGAAAAGCCAAGGCCAACTTCCCCCTGGCGTAGAACGCCGCCGAAGGCTGCGTCAAGAGCGCAGACAAGAGCGATTGATCCAACTCTGGCGACTTGTATTTTTTTTAACAGCAGCAACGGGATTGAGTTGGCTGTTGCTGACCCTTGGTTGGAGCCTTCGATCAGCCGAACAAATCGAAATCAGAGGTAGCCAGCGGATGGGGCAAAACGTTGTTGTCAATGCCGCCGGCCTGACCTTTCCGGAATCACTATTAAGCATTGAACCTGCTCAGATCGAGCAGAAATTGATGCAGGAGCTTCCAGTTCAAGAGGCTTCGGTGCAGAGGCGCCTTCTGCCTCCAGGTTTAGACATCACACTCGTCGAACGCAGGCCAATTGCAGCTGCCACCCGCACAGGTCCTATGGGAATCGAACAGGGCATGGTGGATCGAGAGGGCCAATGGATGTCGATGACCATGGCTAGGCAAGGCGAAAAACCAGAGAGCGCGGTCAAGGTTGAAGGCTGGATTTCCAGCAGGCGAGCAGTCATTGCTCGCGTTCTGCAACAACAAGAGCGGTTAGGTAGGCCTCTTAAAACAATTTTGGTGGAGCCAGCTGGTGGCATCAGCTTGCGCATTGAAACGCTGGGCCTTGTTTATCTCGGGGCTAATGATGCACTTTTAGATCAGCAATTCAAAACGATTGTGCAATTGAATGAAAGCCTCCCCCCCAACCTGCGCGGTGTGTCAAATGCGGGTCTCGATCTCAGTGACCCAAGCCAACCGGAGCTAAAGCTACGGCCACCACTTAAGCCAGCACCCCGCACAAAGGCCAGTGATGGCTAACGCTCGATTGCAAAAAATGATCGTGACAATCAAGTTCCTGTATCAGTTCTGTCGGCAAATGCCACACTCACAGACATAATGCACCTGATCTCTACGGTTTAAACCCAGAAATGGAGATTGTGAGCAGTGAGACTTCCTCATTTATGAATCCGGAGGGTATCTCGCCTAGCCAATCAGCACGTATTGAAGTGATCGGCGTTGGTGGTGGTGGCAGCAACGCTGTTAATCGCATGATTTTGAGCGACCTGGAAGGCGTCGCCTATCGCGTTTTAAACACAGATGCGCAGGCCCTGATTCAATCAGCTGCAGACAATCGAGTTCAGTTGGGTCAAACCCTCACCCGTGGACTTGGTGCTGGAGGGAATCCCAGCATTGGCCAAAAAGCGGCGGAAGAGTCACGTGCTGATCTGCAGCAAGCGCTCCAAGGAGCTGATCTTGTTTTCATTGCTGCCGGCATGGGAGGTGGTACGGGTACAGGAGCTGCTCCCGTGGTTGCTGAAGTTGCCAAAGAAAGCGGTGCTCTAACCGTAGGCATCGTCACAAAACCATTCAGTTTTGAAGGCCGTCGCAGAATGCGTCAGGCCGATGAAGGCATTGCACGCCTCGCTGAGCACGTTGACACGCTGATCGTCATCCCCAACGATCGCCTGCGGGACGCCATTGCCGGTGCTCCGCTTCAAGAAGCCTTCCGCAGTGCGGATGACGTTCTCCGAATGGGGGTCAAAGGAATTAGCGACATCATTACTCTTCCAGGGCTCGTCAACGTTGACTTTGCTGATATCCGTTCCGTGATGACGGAAGCAGGGACAGCCCTACTGGGAATTGGAGTGGGTTCAGGCCGATCGCGCGCCATCGAAGCAGCACAAACCGCTATCAACAGTCCTTTGCTCGAAGCCGCTCGCATTGATGGTGCGAATGGCTGCGTGATCAATATCAGCGGCGGTCGAGACATGACCCTTGAAGACATGACAACAGCGTCTGAAGTGATCTACGACGTCGTCGATCCAGAAGCCAACATCATTGTTGGAGCCGTCGTGGATGAACGTTTAGAGGGTGAGATCCACGTCACGGTGATTGCTACCGGCTTTGAAAATGGAAATCCCTACCGTTCAGAACGCAGCAACGTGCGTCCTGCGGTTTCAGATTTCCAAGTCAGCACCAGCGCAGAGCCTGAATCAGGAGCTCGAATTCCTGATTTCCTTAGGCAGCGCCAACAACGTCAGAACAACAGCTGAAATGTGGTGACCCGGAGTCCACGCCT
>TARA_B100001093_G_scaffold155880_1_pt1 | contig 11857 bp, 9 predicted proteins | sample TARA_B100001093 | Tara Oceans TARA_B100001093 (sample SAMEA2623116) | marine metagenome | biome: marine biome (ENVO:00000447); feature: surface water layer (ENVO:00002042); material: "saline water (ENVO:00002010), including plankton (ENVO:xxxxxxxx)" | depth 5 m
CCCAGATCGGCACATTGTGGCTCTCTCCAGAAACATAAATTTGCCGCTTTTCTTTTGGACTTCCAGAGCCATCTTTGACTTTTGTCCATCTGGGAGATGCGACGGGTAAACGTGCGATTATCCGCACATTCACCAACTCGACAACTCGTCCCGTATCACGTCGGCCGTACTCTTTTTCAAAGTTTTTCTCAAAAATCTCTATAATTTGGTCTAATGGCAAGTCAGGGTCGACTGCTACCGTTAGTTCATGCGCTTGACCTTCGTAACGCATGTCCATCTGCATTTCGAAGTGTATTCCTTTCGTGGATCTTTTCTCATTCTCGAATTCAGACGTTAGTTTCGAAGATAGCTTATTATGAATATGTCTCGCCGTTTCCAGCGTATTCTCGGTTATTGGTTGAAGAACAGTTTCAGATCTATCTTTTGTCAATGGGGAGCAAAGTGTTCCAAAGGCGGAGAATGCACCAGGCGTTGGCGGTATAACAACTTCCTTTATTCCGACTTCTGAGGCAACAAGTGCTGCATGCAGTGGTCCTGCTCCACCGTAACTGACAAGAGCGAAGTCTCTCGGATCATGACCTCTCATCGCTGATATTTCCTGAACAGCTGAAGCTATCTTTGCAACCGCAAGACGTAAGATTGCCTCCGCCATATTTTCTGGAGTAATACCCGCTTTTATCGCAATCTTAGAAATCGCAGTGACTGCCTCTTCATAATCAATACACAGAGAACCACCCATTTGTTGATTAGCCCCCAGTCTTTCCAAAACCACGTTCGCATCAGTAACTGTTGGAAGAGAGCCTCCGCGACCGTAAGCAGCTGGTCCCGGAACAGCGCCTGCGCTTTCTGGACCTACATGAAGACCGCCGCCGTCATCAAGTGAAGCTATACTTCCCCCGCCCGCGCCTACTGTATGTATATCAAGTTGAGGTAATTTTATGATCATTCCCTCGAAAATCGTTTCGCGTTTGAGTGGAAATTTCGAGTTTGCAATGAGGGCAACATCACTGCTTGTGCCGCCAACATCTAAGGTGATGATGTTTTGCAAATGAATCTCTTCTGCGAGGTGAATTGTTGCTGCTACGCCCGCGGCTGGACCTGAGAGTATTGATCGCACCGGCTGGTTTTTGACTGCCTCTGTGCTGAGGAGACCGCCGTTGGAGCCAACTGTATAAAAACTCGTATGCTTGGATCGTCGCTCAATTTCCTTACTCAGTGCCATTCCGTATCTAGCCATTACCGGTTGTACATAAGAATTCATGACGCACACCGAAAATCGTTCGAACTCCCGCATTTCGTTAAGTACGTCCGTTGAAATTGATACGTAATCGAAATATGCACTGAATAACCTACCGGCTTTTAGTTCATTAGCTGTATTTTTAAAACTATTAATAAAACCAATCGCAACAGCTTCTACTCCTTCACCTTGTAGTTGTTTCGCCACGTTTTCTAATTCGATTAAATTGACATCAGAGGTGATGGAACCATTAGATTCGGTTCGCTCCTCAACGGCATATCTATCGCAACGATCGACGAGAGCTTTGGGTTTTTTGAAATGTGGAACATAGAGTGTTCGTGGAACAAGGCGCGTGGTTCGTCCTAGTTCCAATACGTCACGAAATCCCTTTGTTGTGATGAAGGCTACCTTCGAGCCACGCCTTTCAAGGAGGGCATTTGTCGCTACTGTGGTTCCGTGGACTACAAGTCCAATATCCTTTGGGTCAGCATCGGACTTGTCGAGTGCAGATATTATAGCGGCATCTGGTTGATCACGGTTGGATGGTACCTTTAACGCAGAAAACCTTTTTGTCTTAGTGTTATACAAAACTAGATCAGTGAATGTGCCTCCGACATCGATACCAACTAGGAGGGAGTCTTCTCTATCTACTGATCGCATCATAAAGTTACTGACTGATGAGAAGTATGAAATGCGTTAGAACTCGATAAAGAAACGAGAGCCATCTTCGATTCTGCTTCCAGACCCTCAGCTACACATATTGAATCGTCTGCCAAAGCTGGGTCAATTCCTTTTACCCACAGACGAATTGATGGTCCGCTCGCTGATACTAACTCCACTAAGCTCCCTGGAAAAAAACTTGATTGGTCAGCAAAATTATTTGATAACAGGCATTCGTTTTCTGATATCGAAGAGTCACTGGCTAGTGTGACAATGGTTCGCTCGACTTTATATCCGCTGATATTATCAGGGGAAATATATCCGTTCGCCAGATCAGCTTCGAGCGTTAATAAATCTCGTTGAGTTGGATCTCCCCACCCACCTCCACCTGATGTCTCAACACGAACAATATCGGATTTGTTTAACCTAAAATTTGCAATTTTTCCGGGAAACTTACCTGGGCTAATTTCTTTGCCATCACGTATCACAGTATATCGGTTCGGAAGGCCGGAGAGACCACCACAGACACCTGCTGGTGGAATAATATTGCGATCTGATAATACTGAAAGATTTGCTCTATCAGTAAGTATCTCAATTTCTCGAAGCAGACCTACACCGCCGCGAAATTCACCCGCGCCACCGCTATTTGGTCGGATTTCAGAACGGAGAATACGTAGAGGAAATTTGGACTCGATTACCTCTGTAGACTGAATCGAAACATTTTCGCCCTCATTAAATGCACGCACTGCACTGTTTCCGTCTCCACCGTTCCAACCCCCTGTTCCACCAGACGGATATTCATAGAAAATGAAATCTTCAGTCCCTATGTACGTATGATTCGAGGTGCCTCGTACGTCACCAGTTATTTTGTTCGGAATTAGCCTTGCTAAAGCGCCCATTATTGCTGCGTCGCATGCAAAACGAACTTCGTTAAGGCCTCCACAAGGAGCAGGAAAGTTTGCGTTTACGATTGAGCCAGACGGAAGTTCAACATCTATTGCCCTCAATGTACCGGAGGTTATTGAACCGCTTGGGTCAAGAAATGATTTTATCACCGTTAGCACAGATGTTGGAGCAATTGCTGGTCCAGCATTTAATGGTGCGTCGACTTGATCAGAGCTTCCCGTAAAGTCCGCTAATAAACGATCGCCTTTAATTGAGAGATTTACTTTTACCCGCAATGGATGGGGAGTCAGTGCATTACCATCTAAATATCCAACATGATGGTAATCCCCGTCAGGTATCTGCATTATTGCGGCACGAATGCGTCTTTCGCTAATGTCCAGAATATCCGCCATAGCATCGCGAACAGTTGTAGATCCATATTTATCGCATAAAGCTCTCAGTCGGGTTTCAGCAACCTTTATGGTACCAAGTACAGAATGAAAATCTGAGATAGCCTCTGAAGTGACGCGGACGTTATCAAACAAAAAACGCATAACTTCGCTATGTTCGAAACGTGGAATTTTTACATAATTTAAACGTAGCCCTTCCTGCAGTATCTGGGTCGCTTCACCGTTTAGAGATCCGGGACTCATGCCTCCGACGTCACCCCAATGCGATCGGATAACAATATAAAAACTCCGACTACCGTTTATCGAGACCGGTTGTATAACAGCAATATCGTTCAGATGAGTGCCACCAGTGTAGGGGTCATTGTGAAGGAGCATTTCGTCATCATTAATTTCCGCGTGAATTTCTAGGGCTTTTTTTACTGCACCGGCGACAGGAACGACGTGAAATGGGTGATCCTCTCCAGACTCAGCAATTAAGTTGCCATTACCATCCAGTAAGACACCAGAAAAGTCATATCCTTCATAAATTATTGAGCTGTAGGACGAGCGAACCATCGAGCGTCTCATCTCACGGACGATTGATCCTAACGACTCTCCGATAATTGCACTTGTGGCAATATCTATCCGAGATGAATATTCGGTTGTATGGCCCGAAGACGTACCGGTCTCGGATTTCAGAGGCTTGGTCATGATTTCAGGGCCTTGCATACTCGATCGGCGGCTTCAAAGGTTGCTTCGAGGTCATCTTCATTATGCTGGATCGAAATAAACCGTCGATTACCAGGTAAAACGAATAGACCTTGCCGGAGCAGTTCTGGTTCCATTTTAGCTAGCTTAGCTCCATCGGCAGCAAGAATATCACGCCAGTTTTCGGGCTCTTTTTCAGTGAAAAGCATGTGCCACATCGGACCCTCACCAAATACAAGGATTCCCATTCTATTATCAGTGAAGACACGGCGAAGACCATCGCGTAGATGTTCTGCGCGCTCAAATGTCCGTTCGTAAACCCGATCTTCGGAAAGTACATCAAGGGTCGCCATACCAGCAACACAACCAAGCATATGTCCTTGGAGGGTTCCATTCTGGTAGACATATCCTTCTTTTCCTTTATTTGATGGATCTGCTTGATCCATGATGTCGGCTCGACCCGCAACAAGTCCAACTGGAAGACCGCCACCAATTATTTTGCCGTAAGTCGCGAGATCTGGTACGACGTCGAAATAGTCCTGAGCCCCGCCTAAGCCGTACCTGAAACCTGTGACAACTTCGTCAAGAATCATAGGGATATTAAAGCGCGTGCAGAGTTCACGAACCTTTTGAAGAAAGCCGTCCCTCGGCCTTATGATTCGTTGTATTGGCTCAATAATCACTGCAGCAATCTCGCTCGCGTGTTCCTTTAGGATGCTCTCTAACGCACTTGCGTCGTTGTAAGGGGCCACAAACGTGAGATCGGAGACAGCTCGAGGTATGCCCGCCGTGTCGGAAGTCCCTGAAGGAAATTCCAAGGGATTTTTCGGCGTCGTGCTAACTTGTGCATAATCGTGAGCACCATGATATGCGCCCTCAAATTTTAAAATCTTGTCTCGGCCTGTGAAGCCTCTGGCGAGCCTAATTGCGTGAAACGTGGAATCTGACCCAGATGTTGTAAATCGCATGCGTTCGCAGCACCGAATAATTGGTTTGAGCCGTGTTGCGAATTCTATTGCTTGTTCATTCAGGTATGCAAAAAAATGGGTACCCCTAGAGGCTTGCTCAGAAATTGCGCGTTGAATCCGTGGGTGGGCGTGACCGAGAAAAAAAGTGCCCGAACCGAGTACATAATCTATGTATTCATTGCCCGATGTATCCCAAAATCTTGCACCTTCCCCTCGACTGAAGACAAATTTTGCATCTTCGGAAAGGGCATTACCTCCTAGAGCTCCACCAGGGAAAAGATGTCCCGCTCGTTCAATCTGTTCTGCTTCTTCCGCTGTTAAGCGATGCTTGCTCATTAGTTCTCTTGGCGTCACAGCAGTTGGTTCTATGGCAGATGCGGCTTGGATTTGTCCCATGCTTTCTCCAATCTTGGCGTAGACAAAAGTATGCAGAGTTATTGATGTATACAACATTATTTTAAACGTCGTCAACAATATATAAAAAAATATGGCGCAAAGATCTTCTAAGCAGATATTTATTTATCATGTTGAAATAACGGGATATTTTTTTTAACAGATGATTTATCAAGTTTAAATAGGCTAACAAAACCTATTTGTGGGCTCCCCTTGCAATTTTTTGTATACAAGATTAACGTCGTTTGAACTTTTGTGACTTTATATCGTCAATTTTAAAGGACTTAGAGAAATGCCGACGGCTAAGATTTATGGACTCAAACGAATATTAAATCCGGCGAAATCTCAACTCTCGGATGCGATCCACTCGTGTGTATCTGAGGCCTTAAATTTCCCGAGTGAAAAGCGCCTTCAGCGATTTTTCAGCCTAGCGGAGCAAGATTTCTATTACGGAGAAGGGAGATCTGAAAACTATATAATTATAGAGATCGCACTTTTTGAGGGACGCTCCAAAGACACCATTAAGAAACTAATCACGTTGTTGTATGAAAGAGTCCCCCCGGTGGTTGGAATGGATAAGCGTGATCTCGACATAATGGTATTTGAGTTACCGAGGCATTGCTGGGGTCTTCAGGGCGAGCCGGGTGATGAGCAACAACTGGGCTACGAGGTTTCGATTTAGATGCGAACTAAGAAGATATATTTTCCTACTCGTGGAATTTAAATGAAAGTTACTTCTCCGGAACCGGTACCTCTGAGCCAATCTATGTCAGGAATCGTTAGGAGAGCATTAGAGGAGAAAATTATTTATGGAGAGTTGGCGCCAGGCTCACGGTTGTTCGAAGAAGAGTTAGTCCAGCAGTTCAATGTAAGTCGCTCACCAGTCAGAGAGGCTCTTAAAGTAATGGAGCATGACGGGTTGGTATTTATAGAACCTCGTCGTGGAGCGAGGGTTGCTAAATTGAGCATAACTGATCTTGATGAAGTCTACGCGACGCGGGTTGTCCTCGAATCACTCGCCGCAGCGCAGGCAGCGGAGCACTGTGACGAAGATGAAAAAGAAAGGTTATACGAGGATTTGAAGGGTTTAGAGAATGCCTTTGCGACAGAGCTTCCGCGAGAGTTTTTCAAGGCTAATGTGGTGATTACCAACTCGATTCATGAAATCTCAAGGAATAGAACGTTGGCGCGTTTATTAGGATCAATCGCCAAGCAATCTTTTCGATATAGATATCTCGCTTATTCAATGGTGCCTGATCTGATGAAAATTTCGATCGAGTCCAATCGTGCATTGGTTGAAGCGATTGTCGCGAATGATAGTTGTTTGGCTCGCTCAGTAATGGAAAGTGTTTTACGTCAATCATGGCGTCGAGTAGTCGTAATATTAAGATCAGAAGGAAGGGAGCTTTTCAAACAGAATCCAAATAGTGTTCGACGACAAATGGGGTTGGAGTGTTGTTAAACAAATTTAAAGCGAGCGAGCTAATCGAAATAAATCACTATATTGGTGGGCAGTTCCAAATACCGTCGAGTGGTGAATATTTTGATTCAGAGGACCCGTACACGGGACAAGTTTGGGCAAGGGTTGCTAGAGGCAACAATAACGATGCAAATTTAGCTGTAGAGAACGCATCGAGAGCCGCTGATAGTTGGGGATCGCTTAAACCTTCCGAACGTGGACGCTTTCTATACCGACTCGCTGATGTAATCGATAGGCACTCCGAGGAGCTTGCTCAAATTGAGGTGCGTGACAATGGAAAGCTTTATGCAGAAATGTCCGGACAAACTCGTTACATCGCGGAATGGTACAGATATTACGCGGGGTTAGCAGACAAAATAGAGGGTTCGGTTATCCCGACCGATAAACACAATATACTTAACTACACTCAGCACGAGCCGTTGGGGGTAGTTGCCATGATTACCCCATGGAATTCCCCTTTGTTGTTGTTGACGTGGAAACTCGCACCAGCTCTCGCGGCGGGGAATGTTGCGGTCATAAAACCATCCGAATTTACTTCCGCGTCGACAATTGCATTTATGGAACTTATCGACGCAGTTGGTTTCCCCCCGGGCGTTGTGAATACGGTTACAGGATATGGTCCTGAGATTGGCATGGAAATCATAAAGCATCCTAAAGTCGCCAAGATTGCTTTCACCGGTTCCGATTACTCAGGTCAAAAGGTTTATGAACAAGCGGCTTCGGGAATCAAGCATGTTTGTCTTGAGCTCGGTGGAAAGTCTCCAAATATTGTTTTTGAGGATGCCAACATTGACGCTGCTATCGCTGGAGTTTTATCTGGGATTTTTGCGGCGAGCGGTCAAACTTGCATCGCAGGCTCTAGACTACTTCTTCAAAGATCGATTCATGATCAATTTTTGGAGCGTCTGATTGATGTGGCAGGGGCAGCGCGTATCGGGAATCCTATGTTACCTGAGACCAACGTTGGACCTGTTGCAACTCGCCCTCAATTCGAAAAAGTGCTCCGCTATATAAAGATTGCTCAGGCAGAGGGCGCCCAATGTGTTTTGGGCGGTGGCGTATACGATGGACCAGGTTCAGTCGGTGGTTTGATGGTGCAGCCTACAATTTTTTCCAATTGTAGAAACGACATGACGATAGCACGTGAAGAGGTCTTCGGTCCGGTTCTTGCCACCATCCCGTTCGATACAGAAGACGAGGCTTATGATATGGCCAATGACTCGGCTTATGGTCTGGGCGCTGGTATTTGGACCAGCGATATTGGTCGAGCTCACGAGGGGGCTTCACGTATCAAAGCCGGTACAATTTGGGTCAATACCTATAGGGCCTTGAGTTACACCTCACCGTTCGGGGGTTATAAACGAAGCGGCATTGGCCGTGAGGGCGGACTGAAAGCGATTTATGAATATCTTGAAACTAAGTCGGTGTGGATCTGCACTAAACCCAGTACAGCCGATCCTTTTGTCATGCGATGATTTTTCAACTTTAGGTTAAAACCCGATGGAATTCTTTCAATTTAGAGCGAAAAACATCAGGCAATACGATTGGCCTACCGGTATTAGCATCGATACACACCGATCGACTGGTGGCAGAGGCGTGGCAAACAGAGTTTACAAAGACACCGTAGGCGAGTTGAAAAGATGTCCGACCCAATCCCGATTCGAAGCAACCAATCTTGACCTCAGAAGGGTAACTGATGGGCTGAAAGTAAGCTATAGACTGTGCGACAACGACCCAAGACAAATTTTTGGTTTCATCATCCAGTTCGTTCAAAACCGCAGATCTAATTCCCAATCTTGCAGTTTCTATATAGCTCAGCGTGACCGCATTATTGACATGATTGTTTGGATCAAGATCAGAAAACCGAACAGAGACCGAGCTCCAGAAACTGAAAAGAGTAGGGTCTTTAAGTGCTTTTAAATCGGTTTCGGCAAGCATCCGTATCTTTCTTTAATATTTACTGAAAGAGGCAGGGCTCTCAATCAAATCAACTAGGTAGTGGTACCAAATAAGGAGATAAGTTGTGGCAGATATTAAGCTTTTGAAACGTGAATTGAAAGTTCTTACATTCGATCAATACGGGACCGTTGTCGATATGCAGGGTGGGCTCACTAAAATTGCTACACCATACCTAGAAGAAAAAGGTTGGAAGGGAGAACCAAGTAGATTTGTTACTTGGTGGCGTCGTACCCACTTTGAGAACTCGATGATTGACGCGTTATGCGATCGAGGTCATACACCTTATCGAGAAATAGGACATCGAGCGGTAAGCTTTACTCTAGACCGGGCCGGTATTCAGCACACGAGCGCTGAGGTAGAAATGCTAGTTTCCGAAATTGAGAAACTCCCTCCATTTCCAGAAGTTTCAGATGCCCTCAAACGGTTAGCTAAACAGTATAGGCTCGTCATCCTATCGAACGGTGATCGGGATATGTTGGAAGCAGCGAAACCTTACTTGGGACATAAATTTGACCAAACAATATCGGTACAAGAAGCGGGATATTTTAAACCACATCGAAAGACTTACGAAAAAGCAGTGGAGTTGATTGGGCTGGAGGTCATGGAATGCATGCACGTGGCGAATCACACATTTGACTGTATCGGTGCTAAAGCTGCCGGAATGCGTAGCGCGTTTATTGACCGACGAGACAGGCCTTTTGGGCAAACTCAACACGAGCCTGATATTGTCGTTTCGAGTATGTCGGAATTGGCAGATCTAATAGCTTAGTCTAAAGCGCTGACTAATTGGCGGGCTTAGTTGGAGAGGATAATGTTATCCGTTGAAGATCTTCTTGTGGTTTCAATCGAACAAGCGGTCGCAGCGCCCCTATGTAGCATGCGGCTAGCGGACGCTGGCGCTCGTGTCATAAAGATAGAGCCCAAAGGTGGCGAAACCGCGCGTCGCTACGATCAAGATGTTGCGGGAGAGAGTGCTTACTTCACAGCATTAAACCGAGGGAAGGAAAGCCTCGAACTGAACCTGCGTGACATCGATGATTTCGAATTTTTGAAACGCATCCTTAGTAAGGCGGATGTATTCATTAGAAACACGGCGCCTGGCACCATGGATAGAATTGGTTTGGGTTGGAAAGAGCTACAAAAACATTTTGAACGGCTGATTATCTTAGATATTTTTGGCTACGGCCAAGATACGGAATATAAGGATATGAAAGCCTATGATCTCTTAATTCAAGCAGAGAGTGGTTTGTGTTCAGTTACTGGTACAAAAGAGCAAGCGGTTAAAGTAGGTGTTTCTATAGCTGATTTGGGAACAGGGATGAATGCCTATTCGGCGGTTTTAGAGGCGCTGATAGAACGCGAAAAAACTGGGCAAGGGGCGCACATCGAATTGGCAATGTTCGATACCGTGGCCGAATGGATGTCTGTACCACTACTGCATTTTGAATATGCTAACAAACTATCGGAGCGTCACGGGATGGCGCATTCGTCAATCTATCCTTATCGACCATATTCGTGCAGTGATGGTGAAATACTAGTTGCAGTTCAGAGTGACGAGCAGTGGTCTAAGTTTTGTCATTATGTCCTTCAGCAGGACACGCTTGCGACTGATGAACGTTTTTCAACTAATACTGCGAGAGTCTCGAATCGAAATGCCTTAGATAAGTTGATCAGTGATGTAACGCGAATGCTCACGACTTTAGAATTTCAGTTGAGACTTGAGGATGCTGGTACTGCTTTTGGACGGGTTAGTAATCTGGGCGATTTAAGTACCCATCCGGCCTTGCGCAGACAGCCAGTTGTGATTGACCACCAGGTTGTCCAAGCTGTTGCATCACCGTTGTGTTCATCTAGAAAAACAGTCAAAAAAATTCCAAGTCTCGGTGAGCAAAATCAGTCTATACGGCAAGAGTTCGAGTAAAATCGTGCGAAGTCTCAAGAAGGTCAATTTAACATTTTTACAAAACGGTGTTATTGATGATTCTTTAGAGCCGCAGTGGATTCCTCATGATGTTGTCGCCTAGCCAGACTTGCAAAGGCGCTAGTGAGGCAGCAGTCAGTGATGCCTGCTGCGGTTAAAATCTCGGCTGATCTTTCCGTGCAAACACCGAGGCAAGAAGGGGTATTGATCTGTAATGAAGTAAGCGTATGAACCTCTCAGTTTACCGCCGTTACATTGATCCAGCTTATTTTCGCCGCCGACATACTCGTAGTCTTCATTAAATAGTCCGTTGTAAGCACCGGGGGGACTTCCGGTAGGCCGCTCGCCTCGCTTCAACGCCCACCCCGTTTGTTTGCCCGTCGGAAGATAATGGACTTCGAAACCGTCTCCTGCGTACCCCACCAACGAGCTGCCAGAGACACTTAGTAGGTGTTTTGCGATCCCATGGTAGTGATATAAGCCGCCCCGTCCAACATGTCCGTTATTGAAATCGAGACCTAGCTTACCGGGCGCACCGAAGATATCTAAACTCCAATTTTTATCGCCCGTGCGGCTGTGTCCCTGCTTAGCTTTAGGATCCCAGTAACCGGCCGTGTTGGGTCTGAACTGCACACCGTTCACCGCGATTCCCATCGTCCCTTTTATGGGGACAGGCATATCTCCTTTGACTGGCTTAAAGGGTATACAAACGTTTACTTGTTGCTCTTGGATTGCATTCGGGTTTCCTCGATTGGGAAAAGTCCCTGTTGGATGGTCTGGAATCCCGTTGGTAGTAAAGCACCTTTTTCCGTCTGACAGGCTGATTTTTAGGTAATGCTTTGGTGTGCTCCAACCCAACGAGGAAATTAAAGCTAAAGTCGGAACAGATATAGCTAGGAAGAATTTCATTGTCTGAGTATGAACCTGCTTGTGTTGTTTTTCTGTGATTAGGTTATGGGCGTATGTGCTAGTGAGCGCTGTTTAAATTAATCTTAATATAATAATATTACTCTATAATTAGGGGCAGAGGAGGCGGTGCGTCTCTTCAGTTAATTATTCTCTAGTCACAAATTTTTCCAGGTCGGTCTTGAGCTCCGAGAGCCCTGTAACCTGACCGTATTTATGTTGCATGTCGTATAGGTTGACCGCGTGGCTTATTGGGTTCTGGTCAAACACGCAGTCCTCTACAACACAGACCCGGTAGCCCAGAGAAAACGCATCAACCACACTGGCCCGGACACAACCACTGGTACTCTC
>TARA_B100001093_G_scaffold497455_1_pt1 | contig 11833 bp, 14 predicted proteins | sample TARA_B100001093 | Tara Oceans TARA_B100001093 (sample SAMEA2623116) | marine metagenome | biome: marine biome (ENVO:00000447); feature: surface water layer (ENVO:00002042); material: "saline water (ENVO:00002010), including plankton (ENVO:xxxxxxxx)" | depth 5 m
AATTATTGAAGGCTGATTTGCGCTAAGTGGGCCGCCGTTTGCTCTAGACAGTAATGGAATATTTGCTCCCTCCAAAAAACCCACTCCGCTAGAAGAAAGATTCCCAAAGCCTCCCAAATCAAAACCAGGCTGCTCTCCCTTTCCACCCATTCCAAAGCTTCTTGCAATTGCCAAAGCGATGTATTGAGCAATCATCTGCTTAACTGTATCCATTAGCATGTCAGAAATAGTACGAAGGAAGTCGGCAAACGCTTCTTCTGCTGATTTCGTCCCAGCAACTACCGCTGTCAGGCTGTCAAACAAGCTGTCAACAACTGGCGTGGTTAATGCCAAAGCGTCCCGATACCTATCTTGAAAATCAAGCTGTTCGTTGAGCTGAGTTAAATTTTTCTGGTCTTGATCAAACAGTTTTGCTGCCTGATCAATAGCAAACTGTCTATTTATTTTTTCATCTTCTCTTAGGTCAGCTCCATTTTCTTTTAAATTCTTTCGCATATTTGCTATCTTTAAAGACTTTTGCTCAAGAATTAACGCTGTCTCTAGCTCTCTAATGTCAATAGACTTTTGACTTTCTGTAAAGAAACCGACAGGCGTAATCTGACTTTGCCTCATATCAAGTCCAAACTTGTTTTGACTTTCCTTTAAGCGAGAAGCCGCTTGCTGCTCGCGCTCTGCTTTTGCAATTCTAAATTGCGCTTGACTTTCTTTTGTTATCCTTACCGCTTCGTCAAAATTTCTTTTTCGCAAATCAGCTTCCTGAGCATGAAGCTGTACTAATTGTTTCTTGATTTCCAACTCTTTCACACTTTCAAGCGACTGCTTGTTTTGCGATAAAGCTATTTGCTCTTTAAGCTTAAAATTTTGCTCTAAGACGAGCAACTCGCCCTCAAAGATTGCTTCACGGCCTTTGTTAAAAGTAAGTTCTTCAAGATGGGACTGTTGTCTTAAAATTGTAGTCTTTTTAATGTTATTTATTGCCTGAAGCTCGTCTTTATTGATTGCTCTTTTGGCTACTAACTCGTCATTACTGCCTTTTGCTCTTAACCTGTTTAAGTTTTCTTGAGCGGCTGTCTGTTCTTTCTCAAGCAATACTTGTTTATCAAAATTCTTAAAATCTGTTTTGCCATTTTTAATAGTTTCTTTATTAAGCTCTTTAACCGCTTTTAATCTTAAGTTAATACTGTTTAGGCTATTTTCAGCTTGCTTGATTTCAGTATTTGCTGAAAAAGTTGCAAGAGTGTCTCTTCTTGCTGTAAAACGCATTTGCTCTTGCTGCGTTCTTCGTTTGTCTATCTCTGCAATTGCTTTAATCTGATCTCTAATAATACCAGTGATTTTAGACTGACTGGTAAGCGAATTGTTTTGTTCATCTATAAGCCTTGTTCTCTCTTTTTCTAAAATTGCCATTTCACTATTAAGTTCATTCAGTTTTGATTGGAGACGTGTGCGTCTACTTAATGACATAGACGAAGCACCAGCAAAAGTATTTACATCTGGAACAGGTTTTCCTTGCTTTTCGAGCTTAAGCCTTTCCGCTAGCGACAAAGCTTTAGGGTTTATTCCACCTTTCAAATCAATTTCTAATTGTTGAGTGCGTTGCCTAATCTGTACTTGACGCTCAGAAATTTCATCAATGCGACCTTTAGGCATTACGCGAGACAAACTATTTAACAAATCTCCCAAAGGCCCGGCAAGAGTAGCAGTTATCGTGATTCCCAGCCTTGCCATTGCATCTTGAAAGGCTACAGCCGAGCGTGATAAATCTTTTAAGCTGTTAACTGTTTTAAGGCCGTAAGCTTCTTCAAACGTCTGCGAAGCCTGTAGCGCAGCAACTTCGGTCAACCCAAGACTTTTCAAAAGTCCTTGCTGTCCTCCAATCTCTCGACCAAGGCTGCCAGTGAGCTTGATAATCTCTTCAAATTGTTCAATAGGTTGGTCAAGGGCTGCTCCCGTCTTAATCGCAAACCCTCCTAGCTTGTCTATCTGCTGTCCCAAAGCACTAGCAAGAACAGAACCTCCTAACCCACCAAGCGCCCCACCGATTGCGCCACCAATTGCAGACCCCGGACCTCCGCCAAACAACAGCGGAAAACCAATTCCAGTCGCTACGTCAGTAAATTTCTGTCTTCCTTGGCGAGCTTTTGTTCTTTTTGCAATAGCAGCCTCTCTTTTAGCCTTGTCGTTTTTTCGTTCTAAAGATCTTGCTTCTCTATCTATCTGCTTAGCGTTTTCCTTCCTTGCATCAGCCTCTTGTAGCTTTAATTTTCTCTGAGTTCGTAAGAATCTAAGCTTGTTACCTCTTCTTTCTAGCTGAGCCTCGCGTGACTCAAGGCTTTGCATTCCTAAAAATTCACGTCGCACATTCTCTTCAGCCCTAGCAAGCTTATTAACTTCTCGTTCGGCAACAACAGTTGCTTTTACAAATTGATCAAACGACACCTTTGTGACATCGCTTGCCGCAGAAAGAGACTTAAACGTTGAAACAAGATCATTAACTCCAGCTTGAGTTTTTCGTCCTGACGTTCCAGTGGTTGTAAGCTTTTGGGCAAGTTTTGTTAGCTCTGCCTTAAGAGAGCCTATCCGGTCGGCTTGCGCTTGCGTTCCCGGAAGCTTGCCGGACAAGTCAAATTCTTTTTTTACTCTCTTGGCAGCTGCTTCAAGCGCCTCAACTCCCTTAATCGCCCGTTGAAATTTTTCTTGTCCGCGAACGTTTAGATCAAGATTAATCCCAAAATCTGGCACGGCTAGGCAGCGACCCTTACTTGATCTTACCTCCTAACTGGTACTTGCGTTCGATTTGCTGTTTTGGCTTTTTCTATTGCTTTCTCGTCTTGCTCCGATTTCAACTCAAAAAAAGCAGCCCAACCGACCAACTCTTCCCGCGTCAAAGTCTTGCAAAGCTGAGCAACAGTCATGCCCAGCTCCTTAGCTAGAGCATAAATAAAAAACCAATCTCCATTAGCTTTTCAAGTCTGCTTTCGCTTCCTCCACTTTATTCTCCGCTCCAGAAGCTAACATGGCTAACTGAATGTCCTGAAGAACGGCTGCCTCGACTGAATTTTTTAGAACAGCTTTCTCTCCTTCTTGAAATAAACGCTTTCCATCCGCGTTCAAAGCTTTACGAAGCATCATGCTGAGCGCAAAGTCTCCGGCTTCGTCTGAATCGGCGCTTTTCTGAATTGACTCTCGTTCAGCAATCGTAAGCGGATGCCAATAGATTTCAAGCACCACCTCTTCTTCTTGTTTTACTTCGTACCTATACAGCTGGCTGACGCCAAACTTGTTCCGAAGAAGCTCTGAAGCACGCATCTAAGGTCTGCATTTGCCTAACAGTCTATTACGCGGTTGCCGAAAATTGACAAGAAATTACTCCAACAAAGTGCGAACGGTTTTCAATGTTTAACGGTGTTGGCCCAACAATGTCTAAAACACGCGGCCTAGAGCTATAAGTGTCTGTGTAGGTGCTGGCATTCACAGAAGTTAAACCGTTGACCACTGCTTCGCTAATCGTAGACAACGTTGCCGTACCAGCTGATTTGGGGACATATACGTTGCATTGGATCGTTCCAGAATAATAATCTTGTGCGGCACCTTGGTTTTGGAGCGTCGATTGACCAAAGCTGACTGACATTAAAATGTATTTTTTAGTTTTACCTGGCTTAGTAAACGCAACATTGTCGTAAACCATTAATACCGCAGCATCGGATGCTGCAACAGCATCAGTCACTGCTTTTTCAAAAGCTGCTCTTGCGTTTACCAGAGTCATGACTACACCTCGCTATAACCAGTGTAAATCTTGCCAGCTGCACTGCCGAAAGCACCTGTCGCTTGCCTTGATCCAACTGAAATCCTGGCCTTGCGTTCCTTGAACGCTGCATCAACTAGAGATTTCATTTCAGACCCTTGAACAAACTGTTGGACCCTGCCGTCTTCCAATGCGTAAACCGCATATTCAGCTGTGTTCCCAATGTAAACACGTTTTTTATAGTTAAACGCTTTATTTGGAGGGTAAAATCTTGGATCAATTTTATAATCTTTGCTTGCAGGGTTAGCGTTTTTTGTTGCTTTGATTTGGGACCAAGGAGCGTTTTCTTCAACTTTATCTTGAGCATTGATAGGCGAGGTATCTGCTTTCCAGCTTGATGCAAAAAAACCTGTGTAAACAGGACTGCGTTTTTTAGTCGCAAGCCGACGCATAACGGTGTTAATTAGTCGGTTATAGCTTTGCTGGAGATGCGCTTCAACCTCTGCTTCAATTTGCTTGGCCACGCTCTTAGCCATCAGAACCGCACCAACAAAACAAACAGATACTCTTGATTACCCTTATACGTGCGAAGATCAACGATCTGAGTAACCCTATTGGATCCGGCATACTTTAAAGTAACGGTATCTTCAAAGGTTGGTTGATTACCTCCTATTTGATCAGGAGTGATATACAACTTTGCTTTACGCTCTTCCCTGCCCTCTTCCTCTTGTGAATCAATAAACTCCACTGGAGCTTTGAATGAATAAACTGTGTCTGTTGTACTTAAAGATCCGGTATTAACGTTATAAGTAGGAGATGCTTTAATTGTATAAATAATTGAATTGTCAAACGATTTACCTAAATCAGCTACAACTGATTTTGCTACGTTCTTGAAAAGAGTGTCGAGTTGACCAGCCATATCAACCCCTCACCACACGTACTTGATAGCTACCGCTACCTCCAAGACTATAAGCACCAAGATAAGACTGCAACCAAGGGTAAATGTCGAATACGTTATTGACAGTTCCAGTAGCTTGGCTAGAAGTGTTGTACTTGACTTCGATGTCTCCAAGCTTGACTTCTTCGTATAACCCCGTATCGCCGGTAGTCCCTGTAATTGAGTCCGGTTCATTGGCCAACGCTCGCGCCAGTTCGTATGCAGCGTACTTGATGTCAGACGGGATAACACTACAAGTCAGCTCAACACGATCAACGTGGTAATTGTTACGTGGCCATTTCAATGCTTGGCCAGTGTCACAACGATCACCGTAGAAATTTAAACTATCGATCCAACGAGTGGAAGAAATTAAAGACCTATTCTTTTGATCATCTGTTTTATTATCCCAATCGCTACTATCTGGAACGGTCTCGAAATATGCGTTCGCTTCCCCTAGCGTCACGTAGCTATTGGCTGACGCGCTACTAAGAGTGGCATTAACTGTGGCAGCCATAGCAAGAAAAAAAAAGAGTGGCCCCACCTGATGGTAGGGCCTTTTATCTGATCAAGATCAGATGGTGCTTGTATCCAAAGGACTGTTAACAGTCACTTGAACCAAAGGAATCAACTCAACGTCATACGTGGCAGCCCAGCGGTTAGCTGTTGCCAGATGAGCATTGGTTGGATTGTCATTCGCGTTGTCATACTTCGTACCCATCACGTGATAGGCCGAGTGGTAGTCAACTGAAAGCACGTCTTGCTTAGCAAGGATGTTCCTTTCAGCTTCAATCCGCAGCTCTTGCTGAACGCCTTCAAGAATAGTGCCGCCTTTGGTTAGGTAGCAATAAAACTCACGCTGGTGGCCTCCAGTGCCAGGAGCAACAGTATTAACTGCTGGGTCCATGATTACGTTCATCCCGGCAAATTCACCGATAGAACGGGCACCAACACCGACGCCACCGCCGCCCCAGGTCACTGCACCACCAGTAGACAATGCAGAAGTAGAGAAGGTCAGCAGGCCAACCTGATACAGGTAGAAACCAACAGAAGGATGAACGACAAGAGTGTCTAGCTCATCACCACGCTCACCAAGCTTGGCTCGCGCTTCGGCAACTGTTGAACCACTTAAGAAGTTTTCTTCCCCAGCGCCAGAAGCAGCTGCCTTGCCTTTATCAATGGCATTAGCAGCAAGTGCCGTGCCAAATAAACCAGCAAGGTGAGAAAACAAGCGACCACTGTTTAGCTTGTTGATTGCATCAGCAAGTTGATTGCGAATGTGAAGCATTGGATCTTCACCGGCAGCCAATGCTGCAACATCATCTACGGCGTAAGCAAAACCGCGATGGCAAATCGTTGCAATCTGAGTACCTGTACCAATCTTTTGAGGAGTAAGGTGCCCAGCTGATCCGGTCCCCCATGTTGCTGTTCCATCCATAATCTCCTCCGTTGGAGATACTGGATTAAACTCAGGGACTTGGATGCGTGTGCCGCCAGCTCTTGAATCAAGCAAGGAGTTGCGAACAACTGCACCAGACCTGATAAACAAGCTGCGCTCTTTGATGGCCTCAGACACGTAGGTGCTGAGATTATTTCTTTTTACGATGTCCGCAAGTAGGACACCGCCTGAATAATTCTGAAATGGAGCAGCCATTTCTTTTTAGGAGATAAAGTTTACAGGGATCAAGTCACTGACTCGAATTAGTGTCCCACTGGGACTACTTACCTGCCTCTCTCTTGAGCACGGCTGCAAGATCGGGATCGGTATGTTCTAACATCATACGTTGAGTTAGGTTTGCTGTCGCGTCTAAATAAGGATTAGACATTCCAGAAGCATTAGCAGTATTCAAACTTGGTTTTACACCCATCCCAGAAGCACTACTTGGCTTGAACTGATGCTCCCAGCCAGAACCAGGATTTTTTAGTTTCGCAAGATAAACATTGATGTCTTGCTCAATGCCACCATCTAATACGACAACTTTGCCAGACTCTGATTTCTTCAAGTCTTTTTGCATTAACTGAAGCAGCTGTTGAGCATTTACAGCTCCCGCTTGACTGATTGCAGATAATGCAGAAGTTTGCATTGCCGCTGTCTCGTTAGATGTCTCTAGCTCGACTAACTTACGCTCCAGATCGGCAATACGCTGATCCTTTTGTTGACCTGACTGGTTTGCTTCTTCCCAAAGATCTTTCCATTGGCCTTGATCTTCAAGCGTTTTTTGTCGAGCGTCCTTTTGTTTTTTGTAGACATCATCAAGCTTGACTTTGACGCCTTGGAATTTTTCTTCGGCTTCAACAGCGCGAGCCTTTAATGATTCAAGCTGTTGCTCATATTGAGCTTGGGCAAGAGAAGCATCAACAGCTGCTGTGTCTTCGATAGCAACCACTGGTTGCTCAGGAGACACCACTGGCGTTTCCTGGATGACCTGTTCTTCCATCTTTAAGATTTAATAGACTCGTCTACTTTACTAGACTTCGGCTTTTTGGTTGCTTTCTTGACTGGAGGCAACGGGCACTCCTCTTTTTTGGGAGGATTGATTTCTTCAAAACGAAGTCCAGCCATGATCAAAAAGCTATTACTCTTCTATTTTAACGTCATCGTTGACTTCGGCTGCTTTAGGTAAAATCTCACCCTGAACAAGCATTTCACGGAACTCTTCGCGGTTTATAACGTTGTCTTGGAACAACTGACCCATCGCAGTGATGTCTTGACCAATTAAGCGTTGAAGATCAAAATCACGACTAATCTTGACCTCAGGTGGCTCGATGTTTAAATAACTTGCAGCTAAGTCATAAGACTTCTGAAGACCAGATTCTAAATCCATTGAAACCATCGCCAACATTGAATTGGTGTCGATACGATCCAAACGGCGAGCATCAGCTGATTCAGCTACATGTTTCTGTTGACTGAGGGTACTAATGCCTAGGCTGCTCATTTGCTGTTGTAGCTCCTGCACCTCCGCTGATTGAGCCTCAAAAGCACTAGATGCTGGCTCAACATAATAAACTTTATTGCCAGGTTGCGTTGCCATTGCATAATTAACGCTGATTGCTATGTCTTTTGTTTGATCGTCCCAGCCTTCCATAACTAACATCGGCTGACTAGCAACATGTAGACTATGAATCAGGTCAGCTTGACGCTGAAAGTGAGCTAGGTTTAAATATGCAATATCAAGTAGCGGTGGACGACTACATAATGGTTCGATTTTGTTTGCGTAAACTGTTATCAAAGGAATTTCATTTAAGTCATAGACGCCTTGTCCTATAAGCTCAAACTCCCCTCCAGAATTGGTTTGGTCGTATGAATCAGGGTATGGAGCAGCGCCTTCTAGTGATTTATTTTCTTCCTTTTTACGATAAAGCCTGTAGCGACCTGGCTCGATTACACGAATTTGATCATAACATTTTTCACCAAATTCACCGTCAGGTATAACTGCTTTTTCTGCAATTCGTACTTGGGTTAAAGTGCCATAATTTGAGTCTCGATCTAATCTCCATCCATAAATATTTTTTGGCTCAATTTCTACCCAATATGGTCTACGGTTCAAAGCTCGCTCTTCAGCTAAAGTCCTTGCGGCCGTTGGTGCGGGAAAATCAACTAAAGTATTGCAATGGCCATAAGTTAAAGCGCAAATCGCTTGACGACGTGCGTACTCATCAATGTCCGATCCACAGCCATCAACATTTTTGTTAAATACTTCAGTCCAATAAAGATCACCTTCAACGCTAATTGGTTTTCTTAAAATTAAACCAGCAGCTGCTCGAATTAAACGTTGCGTGTAGGGTGAAAATACAGATCTATTTACCCGTGCTAGATAGGCATCATAGTCTTCACGTGGCTCAAGAGGTAAAAATGTTTCGCTATTTTCTCGTAGATATTCAGTACCGTTTGTCACGGCGGTCATGATCTCCCAGCCCTTCATTTGATCAATCACCGCTTTGGTGCGAACAAATGGACTATCAATACTTCCTAAATAAGAAGAACTGACGAGACGGGTGCGTACCGAGCCAGGAACGGAATAAGTCATGTCACCATTTCACACGATTGGCCCAGTAAGCAGGGGAAAGCTTGCCACGCTTTATGTTGGCTGCATGGCGAGCCTTAAATGATGCACGACGACGTTTTGCTGCTACAGATTCACCATCACGTTTAGGTGAGCCACTGACTCCCTGCTGCCCGAATCGGATCAGTCGAACCTTATCACCTTCCTTTACCAAAACGGCATGGGATTTTGTCTGGTGGCTCGGAGTACGCTTAGGTTTGTTGTAGCCAGCGAAACGTTCGCCGCGATATTCAACCATCAGATCAACCTTTATTCAAGGTTGCTGGTGATTGTTCCGCTAGTAATGAAGTTGCAGGTTGCAACAACAAGATCACCGGCAGTTGATCCGATGTCCATACTGGTAATAAGACCAGCAAAACTTACAGAATCAGTACCACTTGCTGTTCCTTTAGTAAACAACTCAAAGGTTGCATCTGCTGGATCAGCAGTCGTAATCACATCTTCGACAAAAGCTGCTTGTCCAGTCGCATCTGGGTCATAGACAAGTTCTACCGTTCCAGAGCCAGAGACCATACTGCCGACATTGGATCGGAAGGTGTCACCTTGCTTGGTGGTGTCAAGTGTTTCTTTTGAGATGCTGAGTGTCCAGCTGCGAGTGCCAACGATGGTCGCATTGGAGCCACCAGTCGCACTAAATTGGACAGCGCCCTCTTCTCCTCTAATAACAGCCATGGGTAGACATAGGAAGGTTCTATAGCTATTAGTCTAACTCCTTAGCAGTAACAAGCTACGGATTAAGTCCTAACTATTTTTTACCTCTTGCCGCTTTGCGGCTCGATTTTTTTGCAGTTTTTGCAGCTTTCTTAAACGCTTTCGCTGTTGGAGCACCTTTAGCGCCTGGTTTACGCATCTTTTCGCCAGAGCCCGCTTTGATTCGATCACGTTTTGCCTTGATATTTGCGTATAAACCGCGCTTTTTTGCTGGCTTCTTCTTAGGTGTCATACCGTAAGCCATAGCAAGACCTTAGATCTTTTTCATTCTAGGACAATCGCCGGTCATACTCAAGCTTGACTTCTTTCCTTTTATGCTTTTCTGTATATCGAGGATAATGTTTGACGACTACTGTATTGGATAAGATGTCTTCTGGCGGCTGGATCGTCCTGAAGTTCTTGCCGCATTTATTGCAAATACGAAATCTCACGACATCATCATCCTGAGATCGATAAGTTGCTCCAACTTTTGTTTCTACTGACTCACACCTAGGACATGGAACGGTTTTTATGCGCTTCAATTCAATACAACCGATAAGAAGTGCTACCCATCGTCTCTGGTTTTGCCAGATTAAATTGTTGTAAAACTAAATATCCAAAAGCATCAAATGCGTGGTCCACTCCTAAATTCTTATTTGGTAATCCTGTTCCCGGTGAATACGTCAATGTCCTCAATGATTTGATCAAGGTCTTACATCGTGGGTGGATCACTGTACGACGCTGACCGGCTGCATCCATTAATGCTGTATTTACTGATGTAATCTTGTCACGAATCTTCCATGGTGCCCTTGGTGATTGAACCGTAAATCCACTTCGACGTAAAATTGCATGGTCTGTTACCCCAACACCTTGTGTTTTTCGCGCTCCGCCCGTTGGATCGGGACATGCAATAATCCTTCGATCCACACCATAACGACGTGTAACCTCATCCGCAAAATCCCATGTCGTCGCTCCTCCAGTCAACATGATTTCATCAAATACATATAATGTTTCACCGTCTTTTACTGCTAAAATTCCACTCATTGGGTCAACGTTAAAGTCAACTCCCAGTAATAATGGTTGAATCTTGATATCTTTGGCTTTTTCTGAAATGTTTTCGTCCGAAAAGCTAACTGCAACTAATCCTGTTAAATTCTCGAAGCTTGCTTCAAATTCTTGCCGAAACGTTCGAGAATCAAGTTGAGCACGGGCTGCTTCTACCTCCTTGGCACTTACATTGCCGCCGTCAATTGTTGTATAACTCCACCGTTGCCATAATTCTGTTGGATCTTCGGCTACATAACACCATAAATCATAAAACCAGCTCGCTGTTCCGTCAGGTGTAGAAATAAATAATGCCCAGCCCTCCTTATCCGCTAAAGCTGGTCGTATAACCTCAAACCATACCTCTGAATCCATAAATGCTGCCTCATCTAACACCACACCGCTTAAACTTCGACCCCTTAATGCCATCGCATTCTCTGTTCCTTTTAATTCGATCATTGAACCGTTGATTAATTCAATCCTTAAATCAGTTTCGTTCTTGCTTTTGATCCATACCTTTGGTACAAGCTTCTTTAAAACTCGCCACGCAATGTCTTTTGCCATTCGATACGTTGGCGCACAATAAAAAAATGTCTCCCCAGGACGGTTGATCGCTCCACGCAACAACTCAACGCATGACAAATACGATTTGCCAAAGCGGCGACCCGCAACTAATACTCGAAATCGTTTCTCACATGAAAAAACTTCGCCTTGCGCCCATCGAAGTTGAATAGGTTCGGATTTTTGACTCATGTCTATCACAATACATAGTTTCTTGACCCCTGCCCCCCGGTCACACGGCTCCCTATGGGGTTATCATTGGGAAAATCATTTATCTATACGTGTCTCATACCGAACGCACCACGCAAGCTAAAGAGCATCGCCTGAGACGGCTTTATCGTCGGCAGCTTGATGGGCTATCGGCTAGAGCACTCGTTTACGATCATGCTGAAAAAGAACAGGTCAGTATTCCTACTGCTTGGCGTGATTGGCGTGACGTAAAACAACTCGTTGATGAAGACTGGAAAGAAGATCGAGAAAATATGCTCGCACGTCTTCAACACATGCGGACTAAACTTTTTCATCAGGCTCTTAAAAAAGGTCAATTACAAACTGCCAGCCAGGTTCTTGATTCCATTGGACGTGTTATCGGTGAATCCACTGAGGTCGTCAATATTCAAGCGCCTGACCTGACCATCAAAATCGAAAACAAAGACGACTGACGCACCAAACAACAAAGACAGCGAGCCTCTCATGCTGGGGGGCTTTTTTAGTACACGAATGCTAGTTGACGAGAATATGTTTCGGGTACCCGACCCATGAAGGAATGTTAAGAAAACCTGAATCCTACCCCCC